>Ga0209656_10000015_pt1 | contig 134508 bp, 127 predicted proteins | sample BogFormECP12_OM2_FD_188239 | JGI IMG/M metagenome (GOLD analysis project Ga0209656, IMG submission 188239) | Bog forest soil microbial communities from Calvert Island, British Columbia, Canada - ECP12_OM2 (SPAdes) (version 2) | ecosystem: Environmental > Aquatic > Freshwater > Wetlands > Bog ...
CCAACACCGACCGGGTGCGAAATGCCGAGGCATGCGAGGCGCCGATCGCCGCCTTCATCGGTGTGCGCACTCTCGCCGAAAACATGGCGGTGTTCGAGCGTGCCGAGGTCACCGCCGCACCGGTATACGACATCGACCAGTTCATGGCCGACCCGCATGTGATTGCCCGCGAGATCCTCGTCGACCTTCCCGACGCGCAAATGGGACAATTGCCGATGCACAATGTGATTCCCAGGCTATCCGCGACACCCGGCCGGTTGCGCCGCCCGGCACCGGCATTGGGCGAGCATACCGCGGAGGTGCTGAGAGCGCTCGGGCTCGACAGCGCCGCGATCGACGGGCTCGCGCGCGACGGTGTCATCGGCCTCGCCGAAGACATGCCATGACCACCGCGTTACCGGTCTGGCGCTCGCTGCTGTTCGTCCCCGTCACCGCCCAGCGCTTTGTCGACGGCGCGGCCCGGCGTGGCGCTGACGCGATCATCGTCGACCTCGAAGACAGTGTGGCTGCTTCAGAGAAGGACAGGGCACGCACCATGGTGCCGGAGGTGGTCGAAATCGTGTCGCGTGGCGGCGCCGACGTCGTTGTCCGCATCAACCGGCCATTGCGCCTGGCAGTGCGCGACATCGAGGCGGCGGTCGGGCCGCGCGTGCTGGCCCTGGCTCTGCCCAAAGTCGATAGCGCCGAGCATGTGCGGCTCATCGCCGAGATCGTCGAAGAGGTCGAGGCCGAGCGCGGCGTGGTGCCGGGAACGACGCGGCTGATCGCGATGGTCGAAACCGCCGCAGCCTTTTTCCGCATCGCCGAGATCGCCCGCGCTCACCCGCGACTCTGCGCCCTCAACCTCGGTGCCGAGGATTTCGCCACCTCGGCCGGCATCTCGCCGGATGCCGAGGCACTGTCGATGCCAAAGCAGATGGCTGTGATCGCCGCCCGCGCCGCCGGCATCATGCCGTTGGGCTTTATCGGCTCGATCGCCGAGTTCCACGACCTCGACGGCTTTCGCTCGACGATTCGCCGCTCCCGCCGATTCGGTTTTATCGGCGCCTCGGTGATCCATCCGAGCCAAGTGCCGATCCTGAATGAGGAGTTCCGGCCGGGCGCCGAGGAGGTCGATCACGCCCGCCGCGTCGTCGTCGCCTATGACAAGGCGCTGGCCGAGGGTGTCGGCGCCGTCACGGTCGACGGCAAGATGATCGACGTGCCGGTCGTCGAGCGCGCCCGGCAATTGCTCGAGCGCGAAGCGGCGATTGCCGCCCGCGAGGCGATGATGGCACGTGTGGGCAGCTGATCCGCAGCGCAAGATGGGTTAGTCTTGTTCGGTCACGCCGGGTTCGGCACGACATTTGCGAGCGTACCACGGCCAAAGGCTTAGCGTAGGGAGGGGAAACTCATGCTGTCACGCCGGTCTCTGATCATCCATCTGTCCACGACCGCACTCGTCGGCGCTCTGGCGACGCACGCCCGATCGGCCGCGGCTGCAGACAAGACGGTGAAAGTCGGCATAAACCTGCCGTTTACCGGGGCCGACGCGCACGACGCCGAATTGATCAAGGACGGCGCCTTGCTGGCGATCGACGAAGCCAACGCTCAGGGCGGGGTCGCCGGTTACAAGATCGAGGTCCTCCTGCTCGACGACGGCACCGCTACCGCCGGGCAATATGATCCGGCGCAGGCGGCGACCAATGCCCGCAAAATGGTCGCCGACAAAGAGGTCGTCGCGGCGATCGGCCCGCAAATGAGCGGTTCCGGCAAGGCGATGTCGCCGATCTTGAGCCAGGGCGATCTCGCGACGATCACCCCGAGCTCGACCAACCCCGATATCACCGACCCGAAATTTGCCGGACAATATCGGCCCAAAGGCAAGCCGATCTACTTCCGGACCGTGACCACCGACGCCTTTCAGGGCCCGAACATGGCCAACTATTACGCCGACGTGCTCAAGGTCAAATCGGTCTATGTGCTCGACGACAGCGGCGCCTACGGGGTCGGGATCGCCGACACCTTTCAGGCACAGGCCGAAAAACGCGGGATCAAGGTGCTCGGCCGCGACCAGCTCAATCCCAAGGAGACCGATTACGCGACGACCCTGACCAAGATCAAATCGCTCAATCCCGATGCGCTTTATTATGGTGGTGTGGCGCAGGCCGGGGTGAAGGTCGTCAAGCAGGCCTCAGACATCCTCCCCAAGATGATCAAGGGCGGCGGTGACGGCCTTTACGGTGCAGAGATATTGCGCGGCGCCGGCTTCCCCGCGGCCGAGGGTTGGTACGCGACGATCGCCGCGCCCAACATTCTCGAAAACCCCGAGGCGGCGCCGGTCATCGACCGCTTCGCGAAGAAATACGGGCAGCAGCCGGAGAATTACTCGATCACCGCCTATGATGCCGCACTGGTCGTTCTCGATGCGATCAAGCGCGTCGCGGCCTCCGGCAAGGAGGTTACACGCGAGGCGGTACGGGACGCCATGCAGACCGCCCGCGTCAAGTCCATCCAAGGCGAAATCACCTTCGACGAAAACGGCGATTTGCAGAATCGGGTGATCAGCGTGTTCCGCATCGTCAAGGACGACAAGTATCCGCCGGAGGACGTCCTGCACCAGTACAAATATCTCGGGGTGGCACCGCAGAGCTCGTGAACCGCGGGGCGCCCGCCGTGTCCGAGTATGGGGTGCTGCTCCAACAGGTGATCAACGGGCTGAGCCTGGGTGCGATGTACGCCCTGTTGGCGCTCGGCTTCACCCTGGTCTACGGCATCCTCGAGCTGATCAACTTCGCGCATTTCAACGTCTTCATGGTCAGCTCGTTTGTCGGGATGTGGGCGCTCCAACTGCTCGGCATTTCAGGCCAGGGGCAAGTATTGACCGGGTTTGCGCTGGCCGGGGCATTGGTCTTCGCGTTCGTTGCCACGATGCTCGCCGGTGGCGTGCTCGGGGTCGCGATCGAGCGTCTTTCGTTGCGGCCGTTACGCGGCGTCCCCGGCACCGCGGCGATGATCACGACGATCGGCGTCTCCTACATCTTGTTCAACATCATCCTACTGACCGTCGGCGCGGGGTCGGAAAATTACCCTAACCCGCTGCCGGTCGTGCGCTGGCAATTCGGCGAGGTCACGCTCGAGTTGAAGACATTGTTGATCTGGGGTGTGGCCACAGTGCTGATGATAGCACTCCATCTTTTCGTCAACCGTACTCGGCTCGGCAAAGCGATGCGCGCGACCGCGCAAGACGCCGAGGCTGCCCAAATGATGGGGGTCGATGTCGATCGGGTCGTCGTCACGGCGTTCTTCCTCGGGTCGGCGCTGGCCGGGGCGGCGGCGCTGATCTTCGGGCTTTATTACAACTACACGAGCTTCATCATCGGCTACACGGCGGGACTGCGGGCCTTTACCGCCGCTGTGCTGGGCGGCATCGGCAGCGTACCAGGCGCCATGGTCGGCGGCGTCCTGATCGGGCTGATCGAGACCCTGGGCGGCCAGCTGATCGCCGTGCGGTGGACCGACGTGATCATCTTTTCGATCCTGATCCTGGTTCTCGTCTTTGTCCCGACCGGCCTTTTCGGCCGCGCTGTCCCGACCAAATCCTGATATGGCGGGAGTCGGGGTCTCGAAGGCGGCCCGCGGCTACGGGTTCAGCCTGGCACGCCCGCTCGCGCGCGTCTCTCCACGCGCCCGCGCCCGCCTCGCCGTCTTTGGCGTCACCGCGGCGGCGCTGCTGTTCCCGCTGGTAAACCAGAACGACGCCGACATCGATTCGGCGGCGAATGCGCTCGCCTTCGCCGCCTTGGCGCTCGGCCTCAACATCGTCGTCGGCTTTGCCGGATTGCTCGACCTCGGCTACGCCGCGTTTTTCGCGATCGGCGCCTACACTTATGGCGCGGCGAGCTCGTGGCAATTGCAGCCGGTATGGGGCGGCTTCTGGGAACCTTTCCAATGGCTCGAGCTCGTCACACGCTTTCACACGGCAGGCGGCGACGTCGTCCACTTCCAGGTTTCGTTCTGGCTGATGCTGCCGGTCGCTGCGGGTGTCGCCGCTTTTTTCGGGGTGCTGTTCGGCGCCCCGACCCTGAGGCTCAAGGGCGATTATTTGGCGATCGTGACCCTGGGTTTCGGCGAGATCGTGCCGATCGTCGCGCGCAACATTCCCTCGGTCACTAATGGGGCGATGGGTCTCAACGGCGTCGCCGCACCCCGGTTTTTCGGTTTCGACTTCGGGATCGATGCGACGCCCTATTACTATGTCGGACTAGCACTCGTCGCTTTTCTGATCTTGACGAGCCAGCGGCTCAAGGATTCGCGGATCGGCCGTGCGTGGATGGCGATCCGCGAAGACGAGGTCGCCGCCATGGCGATGGGCGTCGACCGTGTCCGTTACAAGCTCCTCGCCTTCGCAATTGGTGCCGCCTTTGCTGGCGCCACCGGCACCTTCTACGTCGCCAAATTGCAGACGGCGACCCCCGAGATGTTCATGTTTCCGGTCTCGGTCATGATCCTCGTGATGGTCGTGTTCGGCGGCATCGGCAGCGTTTGGGGGGTCGTTGTCGGCGCATTGCTGCTGCAGATCCTGCAATCCTGGTTTCTCGAAGACCTCTCGGGGTGGCTGCATTCACTCGGTCGTCTCGTCGGCGTCGATTGGTTGCAGCATGTCGAGCTCGCCTCCTCGATCGAGCTGATCTTCGGCCTGATCCTGGTTCTGATGATGCTCTATCGCCGCCAGGGGCTGATCCCGGCCACCCGGCGAACGCGGACCTTGAGCCTCGACGAGCAGACGGTGCAGCCTGCGCGCAGCGGCTTCACCGATCTCGCGGCGACCGACCATGTCTCGCCGCTCCCGCTTCTCGAAATCAGCGCTCTGACCGTGCGGTTTGGCGGGCTTGTCGCCTTGCAGTCTGTCGAATTGAGCGTTCCCGCTCATTCGGTGGTCGCCGTGATCGGGCCCAACGGCTCGGGCAAATCAACATTGTTCAACGCGATCACCGGGCTTGTCCCGACCGATCAGGGCACCATCCGCTTCGCCGGCGCGGAGATAGGCCGGCTTCGGCCGCATCAGGTGCTCGAGCGCGGCATCGCCCGCACCTTTCAAAATATCCGCCTATTCCCGAACCTCAGCGTTCTGGAAAACATTATGGTCGGCATGCACGCGCGGCTCGCCACGGGTCCGGTCGGTGCTGTGCTGCGGCTGTCGGCGACCCGCGGCGAGGAGGCTGCCGCGCGCGAGCGCGCGCTCGAAATCCTCTCGCTCTTCGGAAACCGGCTGTTGCCGCGCGCCGAGCATCCCGCGGCGAGCCTCTCCTACGCCAACCGCCGGCGCACCGAAATCGCCCGCGCGCTCGCCGCGCAGCCCAAACTGCTGATGCTCGACGAGCCCACTGCCGGGATGAACCCGGCCGAGACATTGGAGCTCGCCGACCAGATCAAGAGCCTCAATCGGCAAGGCCTGACGATCCTGTTGATCGAGCACAAGCTCGACGTCGTAGCGATGCTGGCCGACAAAGTCGTCGTGCTCGACCACGGCGAGAAGATCGCGGAGGGGACACCCGCCGCGGTGCGGCGCGACGAAGAGGTGATCCGCGCCTATCTCGGCCGAAGCGCCGTCTTTGCCTGAGATGCTCGAGTTCCTCCCAATGCTTGAATTTATGGGGGTCGATACCCATTACGGCGACCTTCACGTTCTGAAATCGGTCGACTACCGAATCGCGGCGGGCGAGATCGTCTGTCTGTTGGGCGGCAACGCGTCCGGCAAGTCGACGACGATGAAGGCGATCATGGGGAGTGTGCGGCCGACAGCGGGCGATATTCTCTACGAAGGAACGTCGCTCGCCGGGATCGGCACCGCCGAGCGGGTACGGCGCGGCATCGCCCCGGTGCTCGAGGCGCGCCGGCTCTTTCCCCGAATGACTGTCTTCGAGAACCTCGAGATGGGCGCCTATACGCGTCCGCGTGGAGCTGAGTTCGACGAGGATCTCGCGCGCGTCTTCGCTCTCTTTCCCCCGGTCGAGGCGCGGCTCCGCCAGATCGCCGGCACGTTATCTGGTGGCGAGCAGCAGATGGTCGCGATCGGCCGAGCCTTGATGGCGCGGCCCAAGCTGCTGTGCATGGACGAGCCCTCGATGGGCCTCTCGCCCGCCTATGTCGAGCAGGTCTTTGACATCATCCAGACGATCAACCGGCAGGGTGTCACGATCTTCATGGTCGAACAGAACGCCAACATGGCGCTGTCGATCGCCGACCGGGCCTATGTCCTGCAGACCGGCCAGGTCGTGCTGAGCGGCCCCGCCGCCGAGCTGCGCGAAAACGAACTGATCCGCCACGCCTATTTGGGCGAGTTGAAACTGTCGTAAGCCTTTGGCAAAACCGGTGTCTTCGGCCGTCAGAGTTGGCCCCTACGCACGGTTGCGCTAAAAGCTTCGGCGATGCTTGCAGCTCTTTGCCGAGCCTTGTACGCGCTCTCGACGCCGCCGCTGCGGAGGATTGTCGCCCTGAGTCTCGCCCTCGCGGTGCTGACTTTCGCGTTACTCTGGCTCGCCGTCGCCGGCGTTCTTTACAACATCGCATTCTTCGAGTGGCGGCCGCTCAATTGGCTCGTCGATCTGATGGGTGGACTAGCCGTGCTGGCGCTGAGCTGGCTTTTCTTCCCCGCGGTGGTAACGCTGGTTATGAGTATTTTCTGCGAACGCATCGCCGCCGCAGTCGAGGCGCTCGATTATCCCGCGTGCAGTCCGCCCCGCCGGCAGCCGATCAGCGAAACTCTGGGGGCGATGCTGCGTCTGACGGCGCTGACACTCCTGCTCAACCTGTTGGCGCTTCCGGTATATCTATCGATCCCGGGAATAAATCTGTTTCTCTTCCTGGCGCTGAACGGATATCTTCTCGGTCGGGAGTATTTCGAGGTGGTCGCGCTCAGACGGCTCGATGCCGCGGCGACCAGAGCGGTACGCAACCGTTTTGGTCTTCGCGTTTTCCTCGGGGGGATGGTGATTGCAGCATTATTCGCCTTGCCTGTCGTCAACCTCGTCGCGCCGGTGATCGCCACGGCCTTCATGGTCCATGTCTTCGAATCGCTGCCGTGCGTCGAACCGCGTCCCTTGACCCGGTCTGCGGTTTAATTCTCCCGTCAACAATGTCGATCGGGTGTCAAATCCATGTTTAGCCGGAAGAGGACCGAGGCAGAGGATCGCAAAATGGCAGATGCGTCTGACGATTTGGGCATCCCGATGAAGCCTGCCCGCCCGGCGGCGCCGGGAGCCAGCGCCCAGATCAAGGCCCCGGCGATGCCGCCGCGCGCCCCCGATCTGGTCCGTGCCACCGACGCGGCTCGGGCGCCGGAGGCGCCGCGCCGACCGGGCGATTCGGTTGGTCAGCCGCGACGCAGCGAAGCCGAGGTGCGCAAGCTGATCGTTGGTCGTGAGATCACGCTCTCGGGTGAGATCACTTCCTGCGACAAGCTGATCGTCGAAGGCAGTGTCGAGGCCAATCTGACCAATTGTCGCGATGTCGACATCGCTGAAAGCGGCCTGTTCAAGGGCTCAGCCTCGATCGAGGATGCCGAGATCCACGGCCGCTTCGAAGGCAATCTCGTCGTGCGCAAGCGGCTTCTGATCAAGGCCAGCGGACGCGTCTCCGGGACGATTCGCTACGGCCAGATCGAGATCGAGTGCGGCGGCCAGATTTCGGGCGATATTCAGGCCCAGCCACCATCCGAGCAGGGCGAGGTCAACGCGGACGTGGCGACCGCCCACGCCGCGAACTGATTGGGGCTTTCTTCGCCGCCCGAGGCGCGCGGCGGCTGGTGCTCTGGACAGGCGAAGGGTCGGCCAGCCCGCTGGGCTCGCCGATGCCGGCTCGTGCCGCGATCAGCTCGGCCGGCCCGGTCTTGGCGCCGTAACGGCAGAGGCTGGCCACGACGCAGTCCGGACATTCGGGTTTGCGGGCCTTGCACACATATCGCCCGTGCAGGATCAGCCAATGATGCGCATAGCGTTTGTATTCGGCGGGCGTGCACGCCATGAGCGCGAGCTCGACCGCGAGCGGCGTCTTCCCCGGCGCGAGACCAGTGCGATTGGCAACCCGGAAGATGTGCGTGTCGACCGCGATTGTGGGCTCGCCGAAGGCGACGTTCAGCACCACGTTCGCGGTCTTGCGCCCGACACCGGGAAGCGCCTCCAACGCCGCCCGGTCGCGCGGAACCTCGCCATCATATTGCTCGACCAGGATCCGGCTCAGCGCCATCAGGTTCTTCGTCTTGGTGCGGAAGAGCCCGATCGTGCGGATCAGCTCCACCAGCCGCTCCTCGCCGAGCGCCAGCATCCTCTCCGGGGTGTCGGCAAGGGCGAATAGGGCGGGTGTCGCCTTGTTGACGCCGGTGTCCGTCGCCTGCGCCGACAGCACGACGGCAACGAGCAGGGTGAATGGACTGATGAATTCGAGTTCGGTTTGCGGTATCGGTCGCGTCGCGGCCAACCGCCGATAAAACTCCCGGACCTCGCGTTTCGAGAAGGCGCGCATTCGCGGCGCACTGTAGAGGGGATAGCACCCGACGACAAACCTCGCGAGGCCCTTTGCGACTGCTTTACGGAACGCCGCTCCCGCCCCTATGTTTAGGGCGTAATGAACCACAACCTCGGTAGTGCCGCCGCTCCGGCGCCATTCGGCAACCTGTCCTTCGAGCGCGTGTTGTTGCCGCATCGCAGCCTGCCCCCGCGCGGCCTTCACCTTCTGATGCTGATCCTCGGCCTAATCAGCCTCGCGGTCGGCATCGGGTTCGTCTCGATCGGCGCTTGGCCGGTGATGGGGTTCTTTGGGCTCGACGTCGCCCTCGTCTATGTCGCGTTCTGTCTCAATTATCGCAGCGCCCGCCGCAGCGAGACGATCCGGCTTGCCGGCGACGCCTTCACGGTCGAGCGGGTCGACGTGCGGGGCGAGCGCCGGATGTGGCGGTTCCAGCCCTTCTGGCTGCGCGTGATCCTCGAAGAGCGGGGTGATCAGTGGAACCGGCTGCTCGTCGCCTCACATGGCCGCAGCCTGGTGATCGGTGACATCGTGACCCCCGCTGCCCGACGCGAGCTCGCGGGGTCGATCCGCCAGGCGCTCAAAGACTGGCGAGACTCGGTCAACCTGGCGACCGCAGCAGCGCTGACTCGTCAGAGCCCCAGCACGTCGTCGAGCCCGTAGACCCCGGGCGGCCGACCGACAACCCAGCGCGCGGCCTGCACGGCACCTTTCGCGAAAACAGCGCGTGTCGTCGTCCGGTGAATCAGTTCGAGGCGCTCGCCGGCTCCGGCAAAGATCACATGGTGGTCGCCGACCGCGTCGCCGCCGCGTAATGCGGCAAACCCGATATCGCCGGCGCGGCGAGGACCGGTGATGCCGTCCCGCGCGCGTTGCTGTACTTCCTCAAACCGCACCTCGCGGCCCGCGGCCACCGCGCGGCCGAGGGCGAGCGCGGTGCCCGACGGGGCGTCGACCTTGCCGCGATGGTGCATTTCCATAATTTCGACGTCCCAATCGGGCCCGAGCCGTCGTGCGACCTCTTCGACGAGGCTTAGCAGCACGTTCACTCCCAGGCTCATATTGGGGGCCCAGACAATCGGGATATTGCGCGCCGCCAGCCGGACCGCCTCGCCTTGCTCGGCCGAGAGGCCGGTCGTGCCGATCACCATCGCTTTGCCGAGCTTGGCGGCGAGTGCGGCGTGCTCGACGGTGGCGCCAGGCGAGGTGAATTCGAGCACGACATCGCTGTCGCGGATCAGTTTCTCGACGGTTTCGCCGATCGGGATGCCCATGCGCCCGATCCCGGCAAGCTCACCGATGTCTTGGTTGATATAGCCACTGCCGGGGGCCTCGCTGCCTCCGGCAATGGCACACCCTTCACTCGCTGCGATCTCGGCGACCAGCATCCTGCCCATCCGGCCCCCGCATCCGACGACGCCCATCTTAATCCGGGCCATGCTCCGCCTCCGTGTTTCTGGGGAGGGAACGGTTACCGATCGCTTGGCAAAATACAAGCGGCGGCCTTTTTTGAGGAGCACACCGGGTTCAGGCATTGTGCTGCCGACTTGCTCCCTCTACACCGCGGGGATGACCTTGCTACGTTCCGTCGCCACGGTCGGTTCCTACACCGCGATCAGCCGGGTGTTTGGCTTTATCCGCGACATCCTGACGGCGGCAATTCTCGGCGCGGGGCCGGTGGCCGACGCGTTCTTCGTGGCTCAGCGCCTGCCGAACCTATTCCGCAGCTTGTTTGCGGAGGGCGCCTTCAGCGCCGCCTTTGTTCCGCTCTTCACCGGAACCATGGCCGAGCACGGCAAGGAGCCCGCGCGAATCTTCGCCGAGGATGCGCTTGCCGTACTGCTCGCCGCACTTCTCGGCTTTGTTCTCCTCGCCGAAATCTTTATGCCCTCGGTCATAGACGTGATCGCGCCGGGCTTCCGGCGGGAGCCCGAGAAGTTCGAACTGGCCGTTGATCTCGCCCGGATCACCTTTCCCTACCTCTTGTTCATCGCACTCGTGGCACTTCAGGGCGGGGTGTTGAACTCGGTCGACCGCTTTGCCGCCGCCGCTGCGACCCCGATCCTGCTGAACTTGTTCCTGATCGCAGCGCTGTTGCTGATGCGGCAGTTTGGCTGGCGCGACGGGCGTGCCCTCGCTTGGGCGGTCAGCGCAGCCGGCTTCGCACAATTCCTGTGGCTGTTGTTCGCTTGCGGCCGCGCTGGACTGGCGTTGCGTCTGCCCTTGCCTCGGCTGACGCAAGGCGTGCGCCGTACCCTGGCGGTGATGGCCCCGGGCACGATCGGCGCCGGCGTCACGCAGCTCAATCTGCTGATTTCGACCGCCCTCGCCTCGCTCTTGCCCAGCGGCTCGGTCTCCTATCTCTACTACGCAGACCGTCTGAACCAGTTGCCGCTCGGAGTCGTCGGCATCGCCGTCGGCACCGCCATTCTTCCGTCGCTGTCGCGCCAGGTCCGGCTCGGGCATCTTTCCGACGCGGTAGCGACGCAAAATCGCGGAATCGAGCTGGCGGTGTTGCTGACATTACCTGCGGCGATCGCGCTCGGGGTTCTGGCGACGCCGATCCTTTCGGCGCTGTTTGAGCGCGGCGCCTTTGGCTCGACCGATACCGCGGCGACCGCCGCGGCGCTTGCGGCCTATGCCGCGGGTCTCCCGGCCTTTGTCCTGATCAAGGTGCTGGCGCCCGCGTTCTTCGCCCGCCACGACACGGCAACCCCGGTCAAGGTCGCGGTCGTGGCGATGGCCGTCAATTTGTGTCTGACGCTCGTCCTGATGCAGTTTCTGGCGCATGTCGGGATTGCCCTTGCAACAACAGTCGCCGGCTGGCTCAATGCGCTCGTCTTGCTCGCACTCCTGATCCGGCGCCGGCATTTCGAATTTGACCGGCGGGCGCGGCGCAACCTGCCGCGGGTCGGCGCCGCGGCGCTCGGCATGGGGGTGATCCTGGCGGCGCTGCAGGCCGCGCTCGCGCCGATGCTCGCGGGTCACACGATGTTGCAAGTGGGCGCGCTTGCCGTGCTGGTCTGCGCCGGGCTCGCCGCCTTCGCCGTGCTGGCGCTCGGTCTCGGGATCGCCGATTGGCGCGACCTCATGGGACGGTTGCGCCGGCAACCGGCTTGACCGGCGCCTCCTCGGAGCGGTAACAGCGCTGCCAGCGCCGCGCATTCGAGGTCCGATGAACCGCATCTTCTCCGGCATCCAGCCCACCGGTAACCTGCATCTCGGCAATTACTTGGGCGCGATCCGCAATTGGGTCGCGCTGCAGAACGATTACGAGTGCATCTTCTGCATTGTCGACCTGCATGCGTTGACCCAGCCGCAGGATCCCGCCGAATTGCACGCCTCGACGCGCGAGGTGACGGCTGCCTATATCGCCGCGGGGATCGACCCAGAGCGCTGCATCATCTTCAACCAGAGTATGGTGTCGGCGCATGTCGAGCTTGCCTGGCTGCTCGCCTGCCTGACCCCGCTCGGCTGGCTCAACCGCATGACGCAATTCAAGGAGAAGGCGGGGAAGAACCGCGAGATGGCCGGCCTCGGCCTTTACGCCTATCCCGTTCTGATGGCGGCGGACATCCTCTTATACAAGGCGACACACGTTCCGGTCGGCGAAGATCAGAAGCAGCACCTCGAACTCGCGCGCGATATTGCCGGTGCCTTCAACCGCCGCTACGAGCGCGACTTCTTCCCGTTGCCTGAGCCGCAGATCTTCGGGCCGGCGACGCGGGTGATGAGCCTGCGCGACGGCACCAACAAGATGTCGAAATCGGACAGCTCGGATTACTCGCGGATCAACATGACCGACGACGCCGATGCGATCGCGCTGAAAATCCGCCGGGCCAAGACCGACCCCGAGCCGCTGTCGGAGACGCTGGCCGAGCTGGAGCGCCGCCCCGAAGCCGACAATCTGATCGGCATCTATGCCGCTCTCTCCGGGCTCTCGCGGGAGCAGGCGCTGGCTCGCTTTGCCGGCCGAAACTTCTCTTACTTCAAAGAGGCCCTGTCCGAGATTGCGGTCGAAGTGCTGGGCCGTATCGGCAGAGAGATGGGCCGGCTGATGGCGGACCCCGGGTACATTGATGGGGTGCTCCGCCACGGGGCGGAGCGCGCCAGCGCGATTGCCTATCCCGTCTTGCGCGAGGCGCAAGCGATCAGCGGGCTGCTGCGGCCCTGACACGGACGTTGGGGCGAGCGGATCGGCCACAGCGGACGTGGCGAAAAGGTAGACGCAGCAGACTTAAAATCTGCTTCTCGTAAGGGAGTGCGGGTTCGAGTCCCGCCGTCCGCACCAAACAAAATCAAATACTTACAAAAGAATTGCCGTTGGGCTAAACATGCGAGTAAAGCGAGATCGCCGAATTGTCCCTAGCATGTCCCTAAAGTGATTTGAAAACGGGTGTTTCGTGAGGTCCTACCAATGGCGGCCGGTGGCCGATCTCGATCCGATGCGGCTGTCGATGCTAACGCAAGTGATCCGCGTCATCCTCATGATCGGAACCAGGTTCGGCCTCGAAGCTTCCGGCTCACGCGCGCGGAGGTTTGTGTTATTTCGGCGCCGGCGAAGAATCCTTTTTTGCCGATCTCGCCTTCTCCGCCCGCGGCAGATCGCCGTCAGCGCCCGGAAGCGCTGCCTCGAGCTCGCGCTCGTGCCCCCGTAGCTCCTCAAGGTACGCTTGCCAATCCCGCGACCGCCGCTGCTCGATCCCTAGCTTAGCGCTCACCGTTACGATCACCCGAATCGCCTGCATCCGCGCAGACAGCAAACCCGCGTCGTACTCCGATAGCGGTATGTCCAGCAAGTCGCTGATGTCGTCCAGCGATCGACCCAACAAACGCTCGATCTTCTCAGCCGGAATAAGCTGCTTCCACTCAGCCTACGGCACCAGCTCCATCTGCCTTCGGCCGCTTAGCTCCGCTCGTCGCTTCTCATCCATGTCGCCGAAACGTAGGACAGGGGGCTCCTGCCTGCCAAGCACTCGCCTACACGGCTGCGTTCCGAACGGAAGAGACACGCGCGCGAGCGCGAGGGGGTCGCGTCCGTCTCGACCTCGCGGCGGCTATTCGGGGAAACGCAGGGCCGCGCGGGAGAGGTCGCGAAAATTGCGGGCCGGCTCCGAAACTGCGCGCGATTTTTGGGAATGCGAAAGTTTCACCCTGGGGCGGCCCATCCTCCCCAACTGCAACCCCACACGACGCGCTGGGCGGTGATGCCAAGGCGCACTCGGTCGAGGCGCTGGCCGCCGACTACTTTTGGAAATCTCCGGACCGCGAGAGGGGTGGCCGAAAATCGGCACGGCGCTCACGCTCGCCTTAGCCACCGTTCAGCAGTTCGATGCTGCGATCGTGTCGTTTGGGGGCCAAGGTCGTCAGCTCGGACGGCATCGTCACCTGTGCCAATGGATGATCCTGCGATCGCCCCAGTGTCAGTGTTAGCCAATCCCAGCCGCAGCCTCGGCGCCCCGTAGGCGCGCCTGCTGTCTAGCTCGGCTGAAAATTCAGGCTCAACGCGGCGAAACCACCGGCGACATTGAGACCGGTGCCGCCTTCGACGCTGACTGGTTGCAGCGAGATCGTCTCATTGGAGCCGCCAACCAGTACGTTGGCGCCGACCCCGACCCCGACCGTAACGCTTGCGGTTGCGCCTCCGTAAGTGCCGGTTAGTGACCCTGGTGGCAGGGCGACGGTCGGGGCGACGACCGTCCAGACGATCACTGCGTTTTGCACATACCCGATGTCGACGCCGAATTTCGAGATCGAACCGGCATAATGTTCTGGAAGACCGGCCGCCGGCAAAAAGGTGCAGTGCACATCATGCGACGAGCCCAAAACATAACCAAAGCCGCTGTCCACATCGCAGGTCATCACGCCGACCCTCACGTCTTGAGCTTGTGCCGGCGTGCCGAGCGCCAAGCCGCCCGCTACCAAGCCCAGTGCGCTGAGTGCCACACCAAGTCTGCTACGCATCAGTGTTCTCCAAAAATGTGTGCAACCAAGGCCTTCTTGGCTTTACGATGCAGCCACACACAATCCGTTGAAAATACTAATCAACCCTGAAGAGCGCCCGACGGTGGCGCGTTGTCTTCGCGATCGGCGTCAAGGCGCTGCTCGACGGCACGCTCGGCCGCGAGGCTGCTCGCGAGCGTAACCGCGCCGCGGTCCTTGAGGAGATCGCCCGCAAGCTCGACGCGAGGAAAGCGAACGGCGCCGCGGCCGACGCAGCAATGAGCGGAGCGGTCGGCATACGATCGCCAAACCTCGCACGGGGATCGTCAACGCATTCGCCTGCAATCGCAAACCGTGCGACAGTGCTCCGGGCGCTCGCGCTACACGTTTTCGTTAAATTAACCGTAATTATAGTTGTACCTAAAGGTTAATTCACCGTACTTACCGTGTAGCGAAAAAGAGGGACCAGGGAGACCACGATGTTCGGTATCGTTGCGATGACACCCACCGACGCCCCTCGCCGGTTAAGATCTGCTCCGATCGGACTCCTACGCGGCTTCCGACTTACATTGGAGGTTGCAGCCCCGGTATGGCTCGCCGCATCCCGGGGACTATGACATGGGGGACATAACACGCAGGGAGCACACACGCATGCTGTGCAAGGGGTTCGCGGTAGGTGCCGCGCTGCTGGCCGCGCTGGTCCCGCCGTGCGCGGCGCGCGCTGGCGTGGTGATCAATCTCTTCGACTCGACCGACGGCGTAATCATCTCTAGCGGTCCGACCAGCTTCATCAGCACCGGCCCCACCGCCCGGTTTTCTCAGCGGCGATACATCAACCCTCACGGGGGTGCCGCCCCACCTACGGTCAATACGCGTTCCAGCCGTTTTCGATAACCTCTTTCCCAGCAACGCAGGGTTTCTTGCTTGGCGACATCCACACAAGCCCCGGCGGCTATGCGGAGGGTACGGTCGAGTGGGCGGCGGTCGAGGATTACCCGGCCTCCCCGGAGCTGATCGGAACGTTCACCGTCGACCAAATATCCAGTAGCGGGCCGTTCACTGCGTATTTCCCAATTGGCTCTGTCTCCACGATAGAAGTGACGCTGTCGCCCAACCCGCCCCCACAGGGCAACGGCGTCTGTCAAGCATACGAGCAAAATAATAGCTTGCCGACGGGCAGCCTTTGCTTCGAACTACAGGGCGGCGAAGTCCTGACGCCAACTCCGGAGCCGGCGTCGTTGTCCATCCTCGGAGTGGCTCTCACATCTTTCCGATGGCCCGCAGGTCGGTCCGACGCCCAACTTCAGCCGCTGCGTGAGGCCCGGTCCGATCCTGGCGGTCCGCCGCCTCGGCGATTTTGGTAAGACACGTCGGCGACTCACCGAGGTCGCCGTCCCTGCCGCGGTCGTCGGCTCGGGTTCCGTTCTTCGGGTGTTGGCGGTCTAGCCGGCGGTGGTGGTGCCGACGGCTAGACCGTGCAAGAGAAGTTTACGGGTGCGCGCGCGAGGGTAGCGACTCAGCTTCGAGGGTGACGCCGGCCCCCTAACTCAAGTCCTCTGGCGCGCGCGTGGCTACCTTGGGAAATCCCTGGCCGGGCGAGGGGGTGGGGCGAATTTATGGGACCCTGCATCCCCAACAGAAGCCTACGTGTACACGCGCAAAGCCTACTCGGGGAAATCTCGGGACCCCGGAGGGGGGGAGGGGGTTTTATGGGAGGACGGGTTCCGACGCCTCGCTCTCCGCACCATGCCAACGGATAAAAGCATTTCGCGTTGCGTCAGGAGGGGGCGGGGCACTCTCGTCGATCAATTCGAGCCGCGCTCCCCTCGTCGCCCGGCGCGATATCGCGCCGCGCTCGCCGGACTATGCAGATGCCCAGGGCGGCGACCAACACAGGACCGCAGGGCAACGGCTGCCCAAACTGCACCAAAAGGGATGAGCCGATAAATAGGCCAACCAGGGCCATCGGCTCGCCGCGCAAGAACCCTCGCTCCGACGCGCCTCGCACCAAAAAAGCAAACGGTACGGCAAGCCCAACCAGATCATAAGCATGGAGGTAGGGGGTCACGATAAAGGCGGCGACCGACAACGCGGACGCTTTGACCGAATAGCCGACATCGCGGCGGCGCCAAAGCCAGCAGACCGCGAGACCCACGGTTGCGGCAACGATGGCGTGACAAGTCCACGCAAGGTCGGCGCTCCCGCCGATCGATCGCACGAACCCGTAGGGTGATTGGATCATCGGCCAGCCCGATGCGCCGCGAACGAGATTTACATCGCCGGTGTCAATCAGCGCTCGGGCGAAGCCGACCCAGATTTCCGTCCCGAATGCCAGCAACGATGCGATGATGAGGCTTGCGACGGTGATCGTCGCGCTCGCGATAACCCGCCACTGCGCGGTGGCAATCAATACGATTGGGAATAGGATCCCAAGCTGCGGCTTGAAGCTTAGGAGTCCCAGCAGTACGCCCGCCGCGATCTTTCGCCGCTCCAACAGAACCAGAAAGCCGCCGATCAGGGCGGACGTCAAAAACCTGGTCTGTACCGTGTAAGCGTTCCACCACGCGACCGGCGCCGCGGCAGCCGCCGTCAGCGCGAAGGAACGCGGCACGATCGCGCCGACCGCGGCCAAATAAAGACCAACGCCGATTGCGATCCAGGTAACTGCGGCAGGCAAGTATGGGATCAACCCGAAGGGTGCGAAGCCAAACAGAACCGGCGGCGAATACGGCAAGGCAGTGGCTTGGTCCCCTGCGGGGCCATGGATCTCAGACCAGATTTGCTCTATCGCCGCCAGGTCATAGGCGAATGCCGGCGCCCCGTGACTGACCTGGTAACCGGCTGACCAGATCGTAAAGAAATCGGTCGGCCTCGGCTGGCCGCGCGCGTCGACCAGCCAAGCGCCGGCGCGGAAAAAACCCAGCAGACTCATCGCCGAAAGGACAGCTAGGGCCAGCGCTAGACCGCGCGCGAAAACCGACCAAGACCTCATCGCCGCGCCTCCTCGGGCTGCAGAGCCGCGGGGATGCCGGAGCCTATGGTGAGGGCGTAAGCGTTGACGAGGATCTCGCGCCGGGCGGCATCGATCGCGCTGGTGGCGAGCCCGGCGCAATCCTGTTCAGGCGCAAAGCAGGTGACCATGCTCGCGGCGAACGCAGCGGTAATGAGCGAAGCGGTCGGCATACGATCGCCAAACTTCGCACCGGGATCGTCAACATGCCGTCATCAACACAGCAGAGCGCGGTCGTCGGCTCGTAAGGGTTGCTGGGGCTCTGCGGGCTGTACGGGCTCCCATAGAGGCCGAACGGATTGTTGATGCTGTCGGGGCTGTAAGGGCTACCGTAGCGGCCGAAAGGGTTGGCAACGCTCTTCGGGTCGAATTGGTTGGCGTTCAGATTGCCGTGGAAGCCGCCCTGATTATCGAAGAGCCTAGGGCTGTTGAAGCTCGTGCCGTAGGGATTAGTGAAGGTTCCGGGCGGCTGGGGTGGCGCCGGTGGCAGCAGCGGGTTGGCCGTGTAGTTGCCCCGGCACGGGAATGGGCGTTTATCGTTGACTGCGACGAGTGAAATTGGGCCGTCGCCGGTGCGCGCTTTTGGCGCCGCTCTGTTGGTGGTTGTGCTCGCCGCGATGCCAGCGAACGCGGCTCACTTTAACAGCATTGTCGATAAATACGGCAAGACCTGGATCAGTATAAGCGGACCTATTGAACTCTATAACTATAGGCGCTTCAAACATTTCATCGACATCCTGCCACCACCTGTCGCGATCGTTGGTCTAACCTTAAACAGTACTGGCGGCAGCCTGATTGAAGCCCAGATCTTCGCCAGTATCATACGCGGCCTGCCGGGTCCCGGGATACAAACGTATGTCGCCGAGCACCGCGAGTGTTCGTCGGCATGCTTTCTAATTTGGGCGGCTGCGAGATATCGGCAAGCGTCACCAAAGGCTTATATCGGCGTGCACAGCATCAGCGTTTATGGTCAAGAAACCCTCGACACGAACGCAGATACAATCGACCAGGCTCGGAAACTGGCCATGGAGAACGTGTCCCCAGCGGTGATCGGGAAACTAACCAGCACGACACCAGACGGCGTTGCTTGGCTGACCACTAAAGATCTTGAATCAATGCATGTCCAAATCGTTGGCAGCAACGGCGCCCCCTTGCCGTTGTTCGCGCAATAACGGGGCACAAGAGACAGGTGAAACGCGCGACGGGCCACGAAAGCCACGCGCGAAAACTGAGACCTTTCGGCTATGACGATGGAATCCTGCGGCGACCGGGCAGCCTCACCCTCGGAACGAAGCGAGGATGAATGCGCGCCCTGAGCGCTCTACCCGTCGTCTGCTTGCTAGTCCTGATCCCCCAAGCTCGGGAGGCGGCTGCCGCTGGAGTCTGCCCTAGCCAGCATGAATTGCAGACAATCATAAATTGCTGGGGGACCTCAGATGTCGGTGACATATCGAGGTGGTCGGCGCCTTGGAGCATGAAGCAAGTCCGGCATTGCATCGATTCGGCCGTCGGCGCCTTTTCCGAAGACCCCACGCTCGGCGTGGCAATCTTCGCGGCGACGCTGCCGCCGCATCGTTGCTTCGTACCAATGGTCAAAGATCGCGAGCCGTCCTATTGGGTCCCGACAATCATAAATCGTGCAGACGGACCCGTCGTCCTGATCGATACCGGCTTTACAGGAAGCCTTCAGATCCCACGCTCGATGCTCGAGCTGCTGCGCGCAAAGGGCGAGCTCACCGACCTCGACCGCAAGGGACCTCCCATCCTCGTCAGCCTCGCCGATGGCTCAGAAGCAATCCAAGAAACCGTCATCATTCGTGAGGTCATCCTGCCAGGCTGCCGCGCCTTTCAGAACGTCCGCGCCATTATTTCACCCAACGGCTCTGACCCCCTCCTCGGTCAAGGTATCCTCTCCACCTTCAGCTCCCACGGCATCGATAACAAAGAACATAGCCTCGTCTTGGTCCGGTAACGATTGTCTCAAACAGCAGCACAACTGGCTGCCGAGAGAGGAGCCAGCGGGATCACAGCACCTCTATCTTCGTCACCGCCGCTGTTTCCCCTCGGGGGCTGCGCATAGCGGTTCCTGCGGCCGACATGCGAGCCAGGATCGCGAATCGCTGTCCGGCATGAGTGCCAAAACCTATTACCGCATGTCGCGAGGTCGCATCTCGGGCGCCCCGCTTCCTGAGAGCGACGCCTCGATGTACCCATGGGGCGGAGCTATCCGCTAAGTCAGCTGAGCTTCGATATAGCGATCGACCCTGTCGAAAAGTTCGTCGGGTGGCGCGCTGGCAACTTTGTCCCAAGTGTCGCCGGGGTGCAGGAGCAATGCCACAAAAAGATCATCTAAGAGCTCGGCGGCCTCGTCAGGGCTCTCCGCTGGCGCCTACAGGGGCAGGTTTCCGAGGCCGGAATCCGGGGCGCGGGCGAGATGGCCCCTGGAAGCGACGCGCGCGTTGCGGCGGCGCCGTTCCTGAGTGCATCGACGGTCAGCATCCCGCTGGCGATGCACGGCCCTCGCCGGTCTGTCGCTGCTCGGCGCAGCGCGCCGTCGCCGGTCGCTGTAACCGTAGCAAGCCGCGTGCGAAAAGCCGACGGTACGCGCGTACCCGTCGGCTTTTTTTACACGAAGGACGGGGTCGCGACCCCGTCCTCGATCATCGCCTCGCGGGCCCGCCCGCTGAATCCCAACTGCGAAAAACTGCGCTGCTGGATCAGCATGTTACCCAGCGCGCCGTTGGGGAGACGGAAAATCTGCTTCTCGTGAGGGAGTGCGGGTTCGAGTCCCGCCGTCCGCACCAACGCCCAAGGGACGCGGTTCGCGCGGCGGCTCAGAACGGGTCGAGAACTCCGTGCCTTCCGGCGCTGGCGCGGCAGAAAGCGCGGGACGCGACCGTAGAGATGCGATCTACCAACGAGCTCCAGGACCGTGCCGGTTGCGAAGTTTGATGTGGCCCAGGCTAAGTTCAGCCGACCTCAGGTGGGCAACCATCGGACGAGCGTGCAACCGAATACCCGTGTCGGCTTTCTTTACACATTTTTGTCACACTCGCTGCACCACGACAGGCACCAAGCCGGCTGAAATCCGATCACTGACGTTGCTGATCAGGTGCCAAATTCTCGCAATCCTTTACCCTTCGTGGGGCACGCCTCGATCTGCGTTCCGGACCCATCCGCGTTCGCGACGCGCGGCGGCAGCAGCTCGATAGCCGGCAGCGAACGGTAATTGAGTCAATATGTTACGCTTAGCTCTGCCGTGCGCGTAAGAACCGAGAGGGTATGCGCGCGGAAGTTTGACTCGTGTCGGTCCGCCTGCCTCAAGCGCAATCTGGCCGCCGCCTCGCGCGATCGCCTCCGCATCAGGCCACTCGAAATCTCCCGAGCGGCCACCGCGGGGAGCCCGATCTGTGGCAACGGCTGTCGGTCGCAGGTGTCGGTTTTCTTTACAGGTGGGCTGCGTCGACTTCACACGGTATTCTCGACCAAGTATCCGCTGCTCTTTGGAAAATAATATTAACAGCGAGGATGCCGGCTGGTCGCGAGTGTCGGTTTTCTTTACAGGTGGCCCTCTGCTGCCGTCATCGATCTTTCTACCTTATTGATTATAAATGGATAACGTCGATTGGCACGCTCCTTGCTCAAATAACTGCGAGCTTGGAATTTACCTGAAGGTAGCCGACCGATGAACACAAAGCACCTTACCATCGCCGCGGCGCTTCTCGCGGCTCCGCTGCTGGCGGCTGTAGCACAGCCCGCGTCCGCTATTCCTATTACTATCGGGGGCACCTACACTGTATCGTTTTCCAAGGACGGTACGTTAACCTCCGCGCCTACACCAGCGATATGCACCGGCGTCAACGATTGCGGCGCCGTTAACGGTCAAGATCAGTCGATCAACGTGACCACTCTTGCCACAAGCACCCCGAGTGTTGACCTCACTAGCGGGACTGCAGGTAACCTTAACGCAGTATATAGCGGGACAATTCCTGCCACATCCCTTCCGGTATCAGATGCATACTTGTTCGTCGTGCAGCCCAGCAGCGGCGGAAGCGGTACAGTATATGACGACGTAACTGTCGCTTTTACCTTCACGGATCCAAGTGCGACGACGCCAGTCATCATCGATGCGCTCGCTGTCTATACAGCTAACTATGGTACTAACCAAGATTCTTTCGATTGGACAACGACTTCCCCTCTCGTGGTAGACTTCAACAACGGCGATGTTTTCGACATTACTCTGATCAATGCGTCAGACTGGAACATCCCCCCACAGATCTCGATCACACAAAACGACGCACCCGTACCCGAGCCGGCCTCTTTGGCCCTTCTCGGCACCGCTATCGCGGGTTTCGGGCTGATCCGGCGGCGCCGCAAGAATGTGTAAGAAATTCCGAAACTCCGACGATCGCTGGCGCGGCGCCTTCGGGCGCCGCGTTTTTTGATAAACCCGCGAGGCACGTCTTCAGTCCCGCCCGAAGCGGCGCGGCGGCTCCATGCTCTCAACCTGGGGCAGATCGAGGAAACGGCTCCGAAGGTGCCGCCCCGGGATCAGAACGCGGTTGGCGAATACCACCGACTGGGTCAGTTGGACCGAGGAAACCGGCGGCAGCACGTCGGAGCAGACGGGAGGCGTTGCGACATTCGACGTCCACTTGACCGACAACGCGATGATCCAAGTTCAATTAGACGATGCACAGGACTGGAACATCACGCCGCAGGCAGTCTTCTCCCTCTAGGACGCGCCTGCCTTGGCGCCCGGGCCGGCCAGCCTCGCTCTGCTTGGCACGGCCTGCGCCGGGCTGGGGCTCCTCTGAGCAGCACGCCGGCGCCGGTCGCTGTAGCGGTCGCGAGCCGCGTGCGAAAAGCCGACGGACACGCACCTACCCGTCGACTTGTTTTACGAAGCGCCGGGTCGCGACCCCCGTCCTCGATCTTTGCCTCGCGGGCCCGCTGATTCGAGTTACCCATTGCGAAAAACTGCGCTGCTGGATCAGCGTGTTACCCAGCGCCGTTAAGGAGATTTACAATCTGCTTCTTGTAAGGGAGTGCGGGTTCGAGTCCCGCCGTCCGCACCAACGCCGATCGCGCGGCGGGTCAGAACGGGTCGAGCTCGGTGTCCCAGTAGAGATAGTCGCGCCAGCTCTCGTGCAGGTAGTTGGGCGGAAACGCGCGGCCGTTTTGCTGCAGCATGTAGGTCGTCGGCTGGACCGGGCGGCGGCGCGGGTACATCCCGCTCTCGCGCGGCAGCCGGTTGCCCTTCCACAAATTGCAGGTGGCGCAGGCGGTGACGACGTTGGTCCAGATCGTGCGCCCGCCGCGCGATCGCGGCACGAGATGGTCGAAGGTCAGCTCGTGCGAGGGATAGGGCTCGCCGCAATACTGGCACGTAAAGCGGTCGCGCAGAAAGACGTTGAACCGGGTGAATGCCGGATGCCGCGCCGCTGGCACGTACTCCTTCAACGAGACGACGCTCGGCAGCTGCATCTCCAAAGAGGGGCTGTGCACGCGGACGTCGTAATGGTCGATGATGTTGACGCGGTCGAGAAACACCGCCTTGATCGCATCCTGCCAGGACCAAAGGGACAGGGGGAAATAGCTCAACGGCCGAAAGTCGGCGTTCAGCACCAGAGCCGGGCAATTGTCCAGGCAGACGGTCACGCAAAACCCGTCCCGCTTATCCTCGCTCGCGGGCCGGAATAGCACGCGATTGTTACCGCTTGATAACGGATCGGCCGTGCGGAGACAAGATTCCGGGATAAGATTTCGCAGCTCAGCGGGTCGGGACCGGCTTTTCTCCGTGGTAATCGTAAAACCCGCGGCCTGTCTTGCGACCGAGCCAGCCGGCCTCGACATATTTGACCAGCAGCGGGCACGGTCGGTACTTGCTGTCGGAGAGCCCCTCGTAGAGCACCTGCATGATCGCAAGGCAGGTATCGAGCCCGATGAAATCGGCGAGCTCGAGAGGACCCATCGGATGGTTGGCGCCGAGCTTCATCGCGGTGTCGATCGCCTCGACCGAACCCACCCCCTCATATAGCGTGTAAACCGCCTCGTTGATCATCGGCAGCAGGATGCGGTTGACGATGAAGGCAGGGAAATCCTCGGCGGCGACCGGCGTCTTGCCGAGCTTCAGTGTCAGGTCGCGGGTCAGCGCGAAAGTCTCCTCGTCGGTGGCGATGCCGCGGATGAGCTCGACGAGGCTCATCACCGGCACCGGGTTCATGAAATGCATGCCGATGAACTTGCCGGGCCGATCGGTCGATGCGGCGAGCCGGGTGATCGAGATCGACGAGGTGTTGGTCGCGATCAGCGCTTCGGGCTTCAGCGTTGGGATCAGCTTCTTGAAGATCTCGCGCTTGATCTCCTCCCGCTCGGTTGCGGCCTCGATCACCATGTCGCAATCGCCGAACAGCGCGTAGTCCAGACCGGTGCGGATGCGCTGCAGCGCAGCCGCTTTGTCCTCCTCGCGAATCTTGCCGCGGGCGACCTGGCGCGAGAGGTTGCGATCGATTGTTTCGCGGCCGCGCTGCAGTGCCTCCTCGCCGACATCAGTCAGCGCGACCTCAAGGCCGGCGAGCGCGCAGACATGAGCGATGCCGGCGCCCATCTGCCCGGCGCCAATCACGCCGATGCGGCGCAGCCGGTCGAGCGACGGCGGGCCGGCACTCATTGTCGGCGCTCGAGCTCGGCGGCGAGCTCGGGAAGGATCTTGAACAAATCGCCGACGAGGCCGTAATCGGCGATCTGGAAAATCGGCGCCTCCTCGTCCTTGTTGATCGCGACGATCACCTTCGAATCCTTCATTCCGGCGAGGTGCTGGATGGCGCCCGAAATCCCGACCGCGATGTAGAGCTCGGGTGCGACGATCTTGCCGGTCTGGCCGACCTGGTAATCATTCGGGACAAACCCGGCATCGACCGCGGCGCGCGAGGCGCCGACCGCCGCGCCGAGCTTGTCGGCGACCTTTTCCAGGAGGTGAAAGTTGTCGCCCGATTGCATGCCGCGCCCGCCCGAAATGATGATCCGCGCGCTGGTCAGCTCGGGACGCTCCGATTTCGACAGCTCGGCCCGGACAAACTCCGACAGCCCGGCCGAGCCGGTCGGCTCAACTGTCTCGATCGGCGCCGAGCCGCCCGTCGCCTCTCCCGGCGGAAAGGCGGTCCCGCGCACCGTGATGACCTTGATCGGGTCGTTGGATTGAACCGTCTGCAGCGCGTTTCCGGCGTAGATCGGCCGGACGAAGGTATCGGGCGAGACGACCGCGCTGATGTCCGAAATCTGCATCACGTCGAGGAGTGCCGCGACCCGCGGCATCAAATTCTTGCCCGAGGTCGTGGCCGGTGCCAGCAGATGCGCATAGCCGGGAGCGAGCTTGACGAGGAGCGGTGCCAAATTCTCGGCGAGCCCGTGGTCATAGGCGTCGGCATCGGCGAGCAATACCTTGCGAGCCCCGGCGATGGCGGAGGCGGCCTCCGCCACCGCGCGACAGTCCTTGCCGGCGACCAGAATGTCGACTTCCTGGCCGGCGATCTCCTTGGCGGCGGCAACGGCGTTGAGGGTCGCCGGCTTGAGCGTGCTGTTGTCGTGCTCGGCGACGACGAGGGCAGCCATCAGATCACCCGCGCCTCGGTTTTGAGCTTGTCGACGAGTTCGGCGACCGAGCCGACTTTGTGGCCGCCCTGTCGTTTCGGCGGCTCCTCGACCTTGAGCACGACCAGGCGCGGCGTCACGTCGACGCCGAGCGCGTCGGGCGTCGTTGTCACGATCGGCTTCTTCTTTGCTCGCATGATGTTCGGCAGCGAGGCGTAGCGCGGCTCGTTGAGCCGCAGATCGGTGGTGATCACCGCCGGCAATTTGATCGCCACCGTCTCGAGCCCGCCATCGACCTCGCGCGTCACCTCGGCGTGGCCGTCGCTGATCTTCAGCTTGGAGGCGAATGTCGCCTGCGGCCAACCGAGCAAGGCCGACAGCATCTGGCCGGTTTGATTGCAGTCGTCGTCAATCGCCTGCTTGCCGATGATCACGATCTCGGGATTTTCCTGGAGGATCACGGCCTTCAACAATTTGGCGACGGCGAGCGGCTGCAGTTCGGCATTGGTCTCGACCAGCACGCCGCGGTCGGCGCCCATTGCCAGCGCGGTGCGGATCGTCTCCTGGCACTGCGCCACCCCGAGCGAGACTGCGATGATCTCGCTGACGGTTCCGGCTTCGCGCAGACGGAGCGCCTCTTCGACAGCGATTTCGTCGAACGGGTTCATCGACATCTTGACGTTGGCGGTTTCGACCCCGGTCTTGTCCGCCTTGACGCGAATCTTGACGTTGTAGTCGATGACCCGCTTGACCGCGACCAACGCCTTCATCTCGTCCTCGCCACAGTACCGGCGGCGCGCACGACCCGGCCGCCTCGGTCCGAGATTTGTGCACGGGCCCTAGGCGAAGGCAAGACCCTCTTTGGCGGGTCGAGCGGCAAGGATCGGGCTCCGGCTCGGAAACCGCTGGGGGCGGTCGGCTGCTGGCGTCAAAGATGGTTCCGCTAATTTGCAGTGGTGTTCCAGCTCGGGGACTCCACGCTGCCCGTATTCAAGAACCTGACAATAAACGGCGCCAATGACAGACCAAGGCTGATCTTCTCCAACGGCGACGAGTCGGATTGCTCGGACCTTGCAGCGTGGTACTCACCAAATCCACTTGGCACACGAAAAAGCCGGTGACGCCAGGATCGAGCGCTCGCGTGGCCGTAAGAAATTCATGAGGTTATGTCGGGGGATGCACTGACCCCAAGGTAAAGGGCAAGTGTCGGGTTCCCCGGCTCCTTCGCCCGGTCGCCCGGGTTACTAACGCCTCTCCTGACTTCTCTCTGCCCGTCGGAGACCGTCGCCGGCCCCCTGCTCCGGATCGCCCAGAAAGGCGAGGAGAACTCCCAGGGTTTCTGTTCGTCGGCTCCGAGTGTAGCCTCCGGCTTCCTTCTCGCGCCGCCTCTCGACGACACAGTTGCCTTCAGCTAACGATTCCGGTCATCGGCCCGTAGAGGATTTGCACCTCCAAGATCGGCGCCATGCCTGGCGCACAAGAGACGCCAGCCGCCTTCCAGAAAGGCGGACATCCGGAGCATGCTGAGGGAGTTCGGTTTTGAAAGGCAGCCAGGCAGCGTCTATGACAAGGACGATCGAAGGCGCTTCGCGGGTTTTAAAGAGAGCCGAGGGACGTCCGACGGCGGCGAGTGAACCAACCAAATCCGACGAGTGCCGTGCCCAGCAGGGCGAGTGAGGCAGGTTCGGGAACGGCGGGAACATCGAAGCCCGCGTCCTGGACGCCGTTGCTCCCAGTCGTCACTTCGGCCTCGAAGCCCTGGCTATAGGCCGTGGCGAGCCCATCGGCAGTGGTGGTGGGGGTGACGACCGCAGCCGCGGATGCCCAGGAGTTGCCGCCCTCGGCGGTCAAGTCAAGGGTGATTGTCTGTGCTCCCACAGAACTGGTCTCTAGCGACATCGTCCCGAAATGATCCTCTGATCCGGGAGAGCAGGCGCTTACTCCTGCGCTGGTGAAGCCGTTGCCGTCGCATGGGTTCGATGGAGCAAGGGGTTCGGTCGAATTCGCTTGGAACTCCCCGCTAACGTTAAGCTCAACGGGGGCGCCGATGTTGCTGCTGTTGTAGTTTGTGAATGTGGCAACTGCGGTAGTGCTACTCGTCAAATTGATGTCCACCTCGACCGCGACCGAGTGCGAGATGGTCGCTGGGGCTGTCCCGAGCCCGCAAGTACCGGTACATTCGGGCTGCGTTAGGTAAATTATAGCGTCCGCGCGAGCGGTGGGGGCGATGGCCAAAGCAACCGCTAACGCCGCCATTGCGGTTAGGTTCCGAGTTACCCTCATCTCGATTTCCCGCTTTCTCTCCGGAATCAACGTCACGGGGCAACTTTCGTGCCAAGCGTCGGATCGGTTCGCATGAAGGCGAGTTGGGCCAGCACCGCCAGGGGCGGAGCCGCTGCAAAAGCGATCGCGGTAGGGAACTTCCTTGTCACTCTGGCACCTTCTGGCAACAAAATCCTAAGCCCGTCATACCGAGCAAGTGGCGTGCCAACGACGTTATCCTTTTATAATCAGTAAGGTAGAGAATCGCATGACGGAAGCGGAGGGCCACCTGTAAAAAAACCGACACTCGCGCCGAGCCGGCATCCTCGCTGTTAATCTTATTTTCGAATGAGCAACCAGCGGAAGCGATTGCGCCAGGTGGCGGCGAGCGGGTTGCGCTTGACGCCGACGTGTCGACCCGACTCAAACTTCGCCGCGCATACCGTCTCGGTCTTTGCGCGCAGGGTAGAGCGAGGTGTAACATGCTGAGTTAGTTGCCGTTTGCTGCTGGCTCTCGGCAACTCCCGCGATCGCCTGCAGCCGCGGCGCGTCGTCGGCAGGTCGGCTCACCCATGACCGCGAGCGCGGAGGGGCCCAGAACGCAGGTCCAGGCGTGCCCGCGAAGTGTGAAGGTTGCGACAATGTGGTGCCCGATCGGCACCCCGGCGATCGGATTTCGGCCGGCTCGGCGGCAGTCGCGGTGTGCTGCGCGTGACAAAAATGTGTAAAGAAAACCGGCACGGGTGTTCAGTCCCACGTTCCGCCCGGTAATTGCTCACCTGAGGTGAGCTGAACCCAGCCGGGACGACATCAGACTTCGGAAACGGCACGGCCCTGGAGATCGTTGGTGTATCGCATTGATGTCAGGAGCTTATAAACTCTAGCGACGTACTCTCACCTCACAGGATGGTGCCCAAGGAGGGGTGTAAGAGCGGCGGTGGGTCTACGCTGCCCCGGAGGCAGATATAAGGTCGATGAGCTTCGGCCAGCCGCCGGCATCCCGACCAAGCGTTGTTCTGGCGCTCTGGCGCGCACTTGGAAACAAATTCCCCCATCCAGCAAAATCAATGGCAAGCATTTCAACCATGAGAAGGATAGTACTAATACGCCCAAAATCCACCAGCTGGTCAGCATCGTCACGACAATCACAATGCCCGCAACAGTGATAAGGAACTTCGACGTTCTCCCGATAAAAACTGCCTTTTTGCTACAGCCGTGAGCTAGTAGATCGCTTCTAACGCTTGCGAAAATCCGACACTCGGCAACGGACCTGTCAGATGGTGGCGGGGTCCCCGCACCGCGGACTCCCCGGCTGATCTGTCTGAACACCGTGCGAGATGATAGCTTATTCCTGGCTCGGACGAGAGAAGGATGTTGCGATGCGCGCAGCGGATGTGATGACGACCGAGGTCATCACGGTCGACCCGGACACATCGGTGAAAGCGTTGGCAGCGCTGCTTTCCGAGCGTGGGATCAGCGGGGTTCCGGTCGTCGATGCCGACAATCGGGTGGTCGGCGTCGTCAGCGAGGGTGACCTGTTGCATCGCGTCGAAACCGGGACCGAGCAGCGGCCGGAGGCTCGGGCGGGGCGCCGGCGGTCATGGTGGCTCGATACGATCGCGGCCGATCGGGAGCTCGCCCGCGACTATGTCAAGTCGCACGGCCGCACGGTCAAGGACGTCATGACGCGCGATGTCGTCATGGTCAGCGACACGACCGAGCTCGCCGATATCGCCATGCTGCTCGAGACGAAAAAGATCAAGCGCGTGCCGGTCGTGCGTGACGGCAAGCTCGTCGGCATCGTCAGCCGAGCGAACCTGGTGCGGGCTCTGGCGACGACGAAGAGCGCGCCGACAAGCAACGCCGATCCCGATGACCGCGCGATCGCCGACCAGCTCCTGGCCGAACTGCGGGGCAAGAAGTGGGTGGACATTTCGTCGGCAGACATCATCGTCCGAGATCGGGTCGTGCATCTCTGGTTCTCCGACGAACAGCCGCGAGAAGAGAGGCTGACGTTCCGCGTCGCCGCCGAAAACATCCCCGGCGTGCGGCGCGTCGAAGAGCACATCGTGGCGCCGCCGGCCTCTGAGGCCCCTCCGGGCAGCGGAGGAGGGCAGACATGATCGGCTTCTTCCCCGGCTTCGAGCGCCGCCTGATCGCGACCTCGGGAGCCGAAATCAATCTGGTGACCGGTGGTAGCGGGCTGCCGCTCTTATTGCTGCACGGCTACCCGCAGACCCATCTGATGTGGCGTAAGCTCGCCCCGCGCTTGGCCGCCGAGTTCACGGTGGTCGTGCCCGATTTGCGCGGCTATGGCGACAGCGCGAAACCGCCCGCGGGCCCCGACAATGCGGGATATTCGAAGCGCGCCCTGGCCCTCGACCAGGTCGAGACAATGAGAGCGCTCGGCTTCGAACGGTTCGCTATCGCCGGGCACGACCGCGGCGCCCGGGTCGCCCACCGCTTGGCGCGCGATCACCCCGGGCATATCGAGCGCGTGGCACTGCTCGACATCGTGCCGACGCTCTACCGCTTCGAGACGATCGACCAGAAGGCCGCGACATCGAGCTTTCACTGGTTCTTTCTGATCCAAGGGGGTGGGTTGCCGGAGCGGCTGATCGGCGCCGAGGCCGAATTCTTTCTGCGCCACATGCTGGGATCCTGGGCACGCGACCCGGCCTTCTTCGAGCCTGAAATCTTCGCCGAATATTTGCGGTGCTTTCGCAATCCCGAGACGATCCGCGCGACCTGCGACGAGTATCGCGCCGGTGCCTCGATCGACCTCGTGCACGACCGCGCCGACCGCGGCCGCAAGCTCACCATGCCGCTCCTCGTGCTGTGGGGCCGGCGCAGCTCGCAAGGCAGCGCCTACGACGTGCTCACCGTGTGGCGCGAGCACGCCGAGACCATCTCCGGCCGCGGCATCGACAGCGGCCATTTCCTCCCCGAAGAGGCGCCGGAGGAGACCTACCGCGCGCTGCGGGGCTTCTTCGCCGGGGCAAGCGGCTGAACCACGCTGCGCCCAACCCCCTCACCCTTGCAGAGCGCTGCCCCTTGCCCGACAGATCTCGGCCATGCCGTCGTTCCGCGGTCCGGCGATGGCCTTACGATGACGTGTCGGGTCCTGGCTGCGTGGAATGGCGATCGATACGCTGAAAGTCGCGAAACGACTGCGCGAGGCCGGCTTCACCGAGCCGCAAGCCGAGGCCCTCGTCGCGGCGGTACAGGAAGGGGACCGAAGCCGCCCAACTCGCCACCAAGGCGGACCTCGCGGAGGCGCGCACCGAACTCAAGGCCGAGATCGCCGAGCTGCGAACCGAACTCAAGGCCGAGATCGCCGAGCTGTTCGGCGAGCTGCGCCGATCCGAGCTGCACCTGGAGGCCAAAATCGAAGCGGTCAAGGCCGATATTCTGAACCGCGTCTTCGGCCTGATCCTCGGTACACTCGTCGTCAACATCATCGCCATCGTCGGAGCGATATTCGCGGTAGCAAAGTTGGTCGCGCGTTGAAAGCCGGGCGCGGTGCGGTCGAGCCCGCCGAACGCGAAGCCGCACCTTGCCCGATCCTGCTGATTCGGCCTTGCGCGAATTCGTTGTTTCCGCTCCCTCAGGACCGTGCGGAATTCGTTGATCGGTAATGCCGATTTCGTTGTTTTTCGGCATCACAAGTTCAGATCTAATTGATTGATATAATGCGTTTATTGTGCGCGACGGATTGGGTGTTTGGGGGATGCCATCGCGATTTTCGTTGTATTTGGGCGCCGGCGCGCCGTGCCTCCGACGCCGCCGGGCGTTCTTGGCGATGCCACGGCGGGCGCCTATAACGGCCGTGCCGGTTGCCCTGGTATGCTCACAGGCTGATGCCGCTTTTTGCGATCCCGTTCCCGGCGATTGATCCGGTCGCGATCTCGCTCGGCCCCGTGGCGATCCGCTGGTACGCGCTCGCCTATATCGTCGGGCTGCTGATCGGCTGGCGTTATTGTCTCGCTCTCGCCGGGCGGCCGCCACATCTCGCTGGCCGCCAGGACGTCGACGACTTCCTCGTGTGGGCGACGCTCGGCGTCGTCCTCGGCGGGCGTATCGGCTACGTTCTCTTCTACAAACCCGGCTACTACGTCTTTCATCCGCTCGAGGCGCTCTACGTCTGGCATGGCGGGATGTCGTTCCACGGCGGCGCGCTAGGCGTGACGATCGCCATCGTACTGTTCACCCGCGCGCGTAAGATCCTGCTCTTCGCGTTCTCCGACATCATCACCGAGGCGATCCCGATCGGTCTGTTCTTTGGCCGGATCGCAAATTTCATCAATGGCGAGCTGTTCGGCCGGCCGACCCGAGTTCCCTGGGGAATGATCTTTCCGAACGGCGGCTCGATGCCGCGTCATCCGAGCCAGCTCTACGAAGCCTTTTGCGAGGGCATCCTGCTGTTTCTTGTGCTCTTCGCTGCCGAGCGCCTCGGCGCGCGACAGCGCCCCGGGATCGTCACCGGGCTGTTCCTCGCGGGGTACGCGGCCGCCCGCATGTCGGGTGAACTCTTTCGCGAGCCGGATGTGCAGCTCGGCTACCTGGTGTTCGGGACGACAATGGGACAATTGTTGTCGGTTCCGCTGTTGATCGCCGGCATCGCGATCATCCTCTGGGCGCAGCGGGCGCCCGTTCCGGCGCGATCTTGATCGCCGACACGCTCGGCCGGAAGATCGCCCGCCGCATCCGCGCCGAAGGTCCGCTTTCGGTCGCCGCCTATATGGCGATGGCGCTGCACGACCCCGACCTTGGCTATTATGCAAGGCGCGAGCCGATCGGGGCGCAGGGCGACTTCATTACCGCGCCCGAGATCAGCCAAGTGTTTGGCGAGCTGATCGGTTTGTGGTGCGCCGTGGTGTGGTGTCAATTGGGCCGACCTGACCCGGTCATCCTGGCGGAGCTTGGACCAGGCCGCGGCGTGCTGGTCGGCGATCTGCTGCGCGCCGCGGCGACCGTGCCGGATTTTAGCCGCGCGCTGCGCCTCCATTTGGTCGAAGCCAGTGCCCCCCTCCGCGCCGCGCAGCAACAGCGCCTCGCGCCATTTGAGGCCATATGGGTACCGCGTTTCGAGGATCTGCCGGACGGCTCGATGCTGCTCGTCGCCAACGAGTTCCTCGACGCGCTGCCGATTCGGCAGTTCGTGTGCCATGGCCCCCACTGGTCGGAGCGAATGGTGACGGTCGACGACGAGGATCGCTTCGTCTTCGTCGAGGGATCGCCAAGCCCGGTCGCGGCATTGCTGGTTCCACAGTGCTTGCGTGACAGCGCCCGGCAAGGCGGTGTCGTCGAGATTTGCCCGGCCGCCCTCGCCCTGGCGGCGGCGCTCGGCGCTCGCTTTTCGCGGCAGGCGGGCGCCGCGCTGTTCATCGATTATGGATATTTTCCGAGCGCGCCAGGCCCTACACTCCGGGCGCTTCGTTGGCATTGCGCAGTCTCCGCGCTGTCGGCGCCGGGAACGGCCGATCTCAGCGCCCATGTCGATTTCGCGGCGTTCGCCGAAGCCGCGCGCGCCAGCGGCGCCAAAATCCACGGGCCGGTGTCGCAAGCCCGGCTGCTCGCTGCACTCGGGGTCGCGGAGCGCGCCGCCGCGCTGCGTGCGCGGGCCACGCCAAGCCAGCGGCGCGTGATCGACAGCGGGGTCGAGCGCTTGCTAGACCCTGACGAAATGGGCACCCTGTTCAAGGCCGTAGCGCTAGTCTCGCCCTGGCTGCCGCCACCACCCGGCTTCGACGACGGCCTTTGATGGATCAGGCTGAACCAGTGATCAGATCGGGCGCGCTCGGCGCAGATCACGGGATCCGTCACGCATTCTTCACCCGCCAGGGAGGTGTCAGCGCGGGTCTGTTCGGCTCGTTGAATTGCGGCTTCGGTTCGGGGGATGCACCGCAGCGGGTTGCGGCCAACCGAGAAATCGCGATGGCATGGCTCGGCCTGCCCGCCGATCGGTTGGTGACCCTTCGCCAGATCCACAGCGCCACGGTCGTCATCGTGGAGCGGCCGTGGCGCCGCGAAGAATCGCCCTCCGCGGACGGGCTCGTGACAACGGTTCCTGGTATTGCGCTCGGGGTGTTGGCGGCCGATTGTGCGCCGATCCTGTTTCACGATCCGGTTGCGCGGGTCATTGGCGCGTCACATGGCGGCTGGCGCGGGGCCCTCGGCGGCATCGTCGAGGCCACCGTTGCGCGGATGGCGGCGCTCGGCGCCGAGCGTCGCCGAATCCGCGCGGCGATCGGCCCTCGCATCGCGCCGCACTCCTACGAGGTCGGGCCGGAATTTCCGCAACCCTTTGTCGCGGAAGACCCCGACAACATGGGCTTTTTCGCGCCGGCGCCACGCGGCGGTCATTATCTGTTCGATCTGGGGGGCTATATTGCGCACCGCCTCGGCCGGGCCGGGATCGCGACGGTCGAGGTCGCCCCACACGACACTGTCGCCGAAGAGGAACGGTTCTTCAGCTATCGGCGTGCCCGTCTGCGCAGCGAACGTTCTTACGGGCGCGGGCTCTCGGCAATCGTGCTCGAGGAATAATGGCGATGGCTCACCAATCGCGGTGCCGTGCGCCGCGCGGTGGTCGCATAAGGCCCGGCCGATCGTGCCCTATTTGATCCTGTTCGCCGCCTTCTGTCTCCTCGGTCTGCTCGTCACCTGCGCGCTGCTCTTGTGATAGCCGGCCTTCTTCGCCTGCATTGCCGGCGGGCGGCCGCAGCCGCGGCCGTGATGGTGGCGGCTTGCCAGCCGCTGCCGCATCCCTTCGCGGACGACGCGCCGCGGCCGGGGTCGCCGATGCTGACCTTGCGCGACAGCGCGAGCGTGACGATCGCGCCGATCGATGGCACCCCGCGGGCGACTGCCGAGAAGCTCGGGCCGGCGATGGCCAGCGCGCTACAGCAACGCGAAATCGCTGCCAGCGACAAGACTGCGAGCATCGGCAGCTATGAGCTCGTCGGCAAGATCGAGGAGATGCCGCCGTCCGGGGACAAGGCGGCACTCGTCGCGGTCTGGGAGCTGCACGATGCTTCTGGCCAGTCGCTCGGCGAGCACACCGAACGCCTCGAGGCCCCGGCGCGCGATTGGGAAGAGGGTAGCGAAGACGCCATTGCGCGGCTCGCTGCGGCGAGCGCCGCGCAGCTTGCCACCTTGCTGCAGGAAGATGTTCCGGCCGAAGCTGAGGCCGGCGGACACACGCGGCTGCTGATCAGCGGCGTCGCGGGCGCACCGGGCGATGGCGGGGAGTCCTTGTCAAAGGCCATCATCGAGATCCTGAAGCGGCAGGATGTCGCGATCGTCACCGACCCGGAAGCAAAGGCCGATCTCGTCCTCGACGCCGATGTTGTCGTCGCCAAGCCAAAGGCGGGCAAGCAAAACGTCAAGATCGTCTGGCGTGTGCGTCGCAAGGACGGCGCCGAGATCGGCACGGTCGGACAGGAAAACGACGTCCCGGCCGGCTTGCTCGACGGCGCGTGGGGCGACGTTGCCTATATGGTCGCCGTCTCGGCGCAAGACGGCATCATGCAGCTCGTCGCCCGCGGTGCGCCGCCATCGACCGGCAAGTCTTGAGCCGAGACGTTGCCAACCCGAGGACGCGTGGTTACATTGACTGATGTGTGAAGCCGTCGGAGTGCGCCCGGCGGCGCGGATGCTTGTCGGCGGTTTATGAAAATCCTCGCCTGCAACAGCAATCGGCCGCTGGCCGAGGCCATGTCGAACTACCTCGACTTGCCGCTCACCAAGGCGAGCGTGCGCCGCTTTTCGGACATGGAGGTGTTCGTCGAGATTCACGAGAACGTCCGCGGCGAGGATGTCTTCGTGATCCAGTCGACGTCGTATCCGGCGAACGACAACCTGATGGAGCTGCTCGTCAGCCTCGACGCGTTGAAGCGCAGTTCGGCGCGGCGGGTGACCGCGGTCATTCCCTATTTCGGCTATGCTCGGCAAGATCGGAAATCCAGTCCGCGCACCCCGATCTCGGCCAAGCTTGTCGCCAACATGATTACCGCGGCTGGCGCCGACCGCGTATTGACGCTTGACCTCCACGCCGGACAGATCCAGGGCTTCTTTGACATCCCAACCGACAATTTGATGGCCGCGCCGGTTCTGGTGAAGGACATCCGCGACTGCCATTCTCGCCAGGACCTCGTCATCGTCTCGCCCGATGTCGGCGGGGTCGTGCGCGCCCGGGACATCGCCCGCCGTCTCGACGCCGACCTTGCCATCATCGACAAGCGCCGCGAGCGGGCCGGCGTCTCCGAGGTCGTCAACATCATCGGCGACGTCGCCGGGCGCCGCTGCATCGTGATCGACGACATCGTCGACACCGCAGGGACCCTGTGCAACGCAGCGGCAGCGTTGATCGAGAGCGGGGCATCCGGCGTCTATGCCTATGTCACCCATGGGGTGCTGTCCGGGGGCGCGGTAGCGCGCGTCGGCGCGTCGCCGATCGAAACGCTGGTCATCACCGACAGCATCGTCGCGACCGAGGCGGTGCGCGACGCGCATAATATCCGGCAGCTGACGATCGCGCCGCTGATGGGCGAGGCGATCCGCCGGATCAGCGAGGAGCGCTCGGTCTCCAGCCTGTTCAATTGAGTATCGGGGTGAGCGGGATCGGAAAGCCGTGAGCGGCCTGCTGTTCGGCTGGCACCGGTGTCATCCCGTTGACTCTAGAATCGGCCGATGATGCCGGCCACGTTGCAAAACAGGAGCGACAGTCGATGCCCGAGATCACCACCCTGAGCGCCGAGCGGCGGGCGCTGGCTGGAAGAGGGGCCGCCCGGGCGACGCGGCGGATGGGGCGCGTCCCCGGGATCATCTATGGCGGCGACCAGGACCCGATGATGATCAGCCTGGAGCCGCGCGAGTTGTCGCGCGCTCTCGCCAAACGCGGCTTCCTCGCAACGGTCGTCGAGGTCAGAGTGGATGATGCCGCCCATCGCACTCTGCCTCGCGACGTGCAATATCATCCGGCGACCGACGCGCCCCTGCATGTCGATTTTATGCGGGTCGGCGCCGATACCCGGGTCACCGTCACCGTGCCGGTCGTCTTCATCAACCCGGAAATGTCGATCGGGCTGCGCCGCGGGGGCATCCTCAACATCGTCCGTCACGGGATCGCGCTGATCTGTCAGGTGGACAACATCCCCGAGCAGCTGGTGGTGGACCTCAATGGCCTCGACATCGGCGACAGCGTCCACATCAGCGCAGTGAGCTTGCCGCCAGGCTCACGGCTGACGATCACCGATCGAGATTTCACGATCGCCAGCATCGCCGCGTCCTCGGCGGTGCGCGAGGAAGCGGCGACCGCTGCCACGGCGCCTCCCGTGGCCGAGCAGCCTGCCGCCACCTGAGTTCTCTGGCCGGGGCTTGGCGGCATCCTCGATCGGGCGGTGATGCGTCTCGTTGTCGGCCTTGGTAATCCGGGCTCTCGTTATGCCCGGAACCGACACAATGTCGGCTTCACGGCAGTCGACGTGATCGCCCGGCGTCACGGCGTGCCGGGGTTTCGGAGCCGGTTCAAGGGTGAGCTTGCGGAGGGCGTGATCGGCGGCGAGCGACGGCTGTTGCTGAAGCCGCAAACCTTTATGAACGCTTCCGGGGAATCGGTCGCCGAGACGGCGCGGTTCTTCAAGATTTCGCCGTCTGAAATCGTCGTAATCCACGACGAGATCGATTTGAGGCCGGGCAAGCTTCGGGTGAAATGCGGTGGCGGCACCGCCGGGCATAACGGCTTGCGCTCGATCGACGCGCTACTTGGGTCGGATTTCTGGCGAGTGCGGATCGGCGTCGGCCATCCCGGGATCAAGGAGCTCGTTCAGCCCTATGTCTTGCAGAATTTTTCGAGTGAAGAGGTGAGCCTTTGGGTCGTTCCGCTGCTCGACGCGGTGGCGGAGACGATCGGGCTCCTGCTGTCCGGCGCGCCGGACGCCTTCATGAGCGAGGTGGTGCGCCGCTTCGCGCCACCGGACACTGATGCGCCGGACGGTTTCGCCCAGTCCAAGCCAGACTGATCACTCCGCCCCATGGGATTCACTTGCGGCATCATCGGATTGCCGAATGTCGGCAAATCGACGCTGTTCAACGCGCTGACCGCGACCGCTGCGGCAGACGCGGCGAATTATCCGTTCTGTACGATCGAACCCAATGTCGGGCGCGTCGCCGTGCCCGACGACAGGCTCGCGATTTGTGCCCGGCTCGCAAAATCGGCTGAGATCGTCCCGACCCAGCTCGAATTCGTCGACATCGCCGGGTTGGTCCGCGGTGCGGCCCGCGGAGAAGGGCTCGGCAACCAGTTTCTTTCTCATATTCGCGAGGTCGACGCGATCGCTCATGTCCTGCGCTGTTTCGCCGACGCCAATGTCACCCATATCGAGGGTTCGGTCGATCCGATCCGCGACGCCGAGACGGTCGAGACGGAGCTGATGCTCGCCGACCTGGAAAGCCTCGAAAGGCGCGCCGTGCACATGGTCAAGCGCGCGCGCGGCGGCGAAAAGGAGGCAAAGACGCAACTCGCCGTCGTCGATCCGGTGCTGGCCGCGTTGCGCGATGGCAAACCGGTACGCGATGTAACCATCGGCGCGGAGCAGCAAAAGGCCCTGAAAGCGCTTCAACTATTGAGCGCCAAGCCGGTCCTCTACATCGCCAATGTCGACGAGGGGAATGCTGCCTCTGGCAACTCCGAGAGCCGCCGGGTCGCCGAATATGCTGCTGCGCGCGGCGCGCGCTCGGTGATGATCTCAGCCGCCATCGAAGCCGAATTGGTGCAACTTACTGATGCCGAGAAGGATGAATTCTTGGCCTCGCTCGGGCTCGCGGAAACCGGGCTTGCCCGCGTTATTCGCGCCGGTTATGCGCTTCTGCGCTTGGTCACCTTTTTCACCGCCGGCCCGAAAGAGGCGCATGCCTGGACGGTCGAGCGAGGAACCAAGGCGCCGCAGGCGGCCGGCAAGATCCACACCGATTTCGAGAGGGGTTTCATTCGCGCCGAGACGATCGCCTTTGCCGATTTCGCCGCCCATGGTGGCGAGCAGGGTGCAAGAGATGCCGGCCGCATGCGCCTCGAAGGAGCGGATTACGTTGTTCAGGACGGCGATGTTATGCGGTTTCGCTTCAACGTTTAGGGGCTGCTTCGGTCCCGAGGCTTATTCCCGGTGTTCCGGGAACAGTTCCAGCAGGCCCGAACGCGAAGCGGGGCAAACGCCGCGCTCGGTGATTAGCCCCGTCACGAGCCGCGCGGGCGTCACGTCGAAGGCGTAGTTTGCGGCGGGACTGTCGTTGGGCGTCAGCCGGACGCTGATGCGCCGCCCGTCGTCGGTCCAACCTTCCACATGCGTCACCTCGCGGGCGTCGCGACGCTCGATCGGGATCGCCTCGCCGCTTTCGATCTCCCAGTCGATACTTGGCGAAGGAAGGGCGACATAAAACGGGATTCCGTTGTCGCCGGCCGCCAGCGCCTTTGTGTAGGTGCCGATCTTGTTCGCCACATCGCCACCTGCAGTGGTGCGATCGGTGCCGACGATGCAGAGATCGACAAGGCCCTTGCGCATCACATGTCCGGCGGCGTTATCAACGATGACCGTGTGCGCCACGCCGTGCTCGGCAAGCTCCCAGGCGGTGAGGCCGGCGCCCTGATTGCGCGGCCGCGTCTCGTCGACCCAGACATGCACCGGGATACCATTGTCATGGGCGCGGTAGACCGGGGCGAGCGCAGTCCCCCAGTCCACGGCAGCGAGCCAGCCAGCATTGCAGTGGGTCAGAACATTGACCTGCCCGGCGATGCCCTTGCGCCGGCGGGCCTCGGCGATCAGCCCCTCGCCATGCTCGCCGATGGCGCGGTTGATCACGACATCCGCTTCAGCAATCTCGCCCGCTCGCGCCAAAGCCGCAGCGCACCGACCGTCCTCTGGGATACCCTGGAGCGCGCCTTTCATCTCCACAAGCGCCCAATGCAGGTTGACCGCCGTGGGGCGGGTCGCACCGAGTTTTGCTGTCGCCGTTGCGAGGCCGGCATCGGATGGGTCCTCGGCGATCGCAAGCGCCACACCATAGGCGGCCGTCGCCCCGATCAGAGGCGCACCACGAACCTGCATTGTCCGGATCGCCCGCACTGCGTCCTCGAGCGTATTCAACCCCACGATTACGAACTCATGGGGCAGTTTCGTCTGATCGATGATCTCGACCGTGCGCCCGTTCGGGCCTAGCCAGATAGTGCGCATCGGCCGGCCCCGGACCTTCACGTTCCCGCCTCGGGATCCGAGCGCTGCAGCACGCGCCCCGCAACCGCCTCCAGATGCGACAAAAGCTCCGGATTGCGGTGCTCGGGGGCGGTGATCAGCGCCTGATCGAGGGCCCGTTGGCAACCTTGTCGGCACGGGCCGACATGCGCCGACAGCAATGGGACCACGCCCCTGATCAGCGCCTTCGCCTTTTCAGCATTGGCGAGAAGAAAGCCGACGACCATGTCGACAGTGACGGCGTCGTGACCGGGATGCCAGCAATCGTAATCGGTCACCATCGCGACGGTCGCGTAGCAGATCTCGGCCTCGCGGGCGAGCTTGGCCTCGGGCATGTTCGTCATTCCGATCACGTCGCACTTCCACGAGCGGTAGAGCTCGCTTTCAGCGAGGCTCGAGAATTGCGGCCCCTCCATGACGAGATAGGTGCCGCCGCGCTTGAGCGCCATACCGGCATGTGTTCCGGTCGCGATCAGTGCATCACCGATCCTCCCGCAGACCGGGTGCGCCATCGATACGTGCGCGACACATCCCTTTCCAAAAAAGCTCTTCGCCCGCGCAAAGGTGCGGTCGATGAACTGGTCGATGACGACAAAATCCCCGGGCACAAGATCTTCGCGTAAGCTACCGACGGCGGAGAGCGACACGATGTCGGTCACCCCGCAGCGCTTGAGCGCATCGATATTGGCGCGAAAGTCGATCTCGGTGGGCGGCAACACGTGACCCCGCCCGTGGCGAGGCACAAATACGACCGGCTGCCCGTCGAGCGTTCCAAAGCAGAATTCGTCCGATGTCCGCCCGAACGGGCTCTCGACTCGCCGCCAATCGACCTCCGCGAGCCCGTCGATCTGGTAGAGCCCGCTGCCCCCGATGATCCCGATGACGCGCCCGGGCATCTGCACTTCAGTGGATCGGCGCCCAGATCTTGCGCTTGGCCGCGTAAAACACCCCAGCAGCAACGACCAGAAACAAGATCACTTTGAGCCCGGCGCGGTGCCGATCATCGAGGTTGGGCTCGGCTGCCCAGGTCAGGAACGTCACGACGTCATGCGCCATTTGCGGCACGGTGGCGGGCGTGCCGTCGGCAAAGGTCACGGCGTTGTCGCTAAGCGGCGCCGGCATCGCGATTTGATGACCGGGGAAAAATTCATTGTAGTTCATCCCCTCGAGCATACCAAAGCCCGGCGGAGCCTCCCTGTAGCCGGTGAGAATCCCGTAAACGTAATCGGGACCGCCTGCGCGCGCCTTGACGATCAACGATTGATCGGGTGGCAGGGCGCCGTTGTTCGCGGCGCGTGCCGCTTGGTCGTTCGGGAACGGCCCAGGAATTGGGTCGGAGGGCCGGCCCGGCCGCTGGTACATCTGACCCTGGTCGTTCGGTCCGTCAGTTATCTGATAGCCGGTGGCGATCGCCTTGACCTCGTCCTCGCTGTAACCGATGTCGGCAAGGTCGCGGAAATGGAGATGCTTGACCGGATGACAGACCGAGCAAACCTCTTTGTAAACCTGGAAACCACGCTGCGCCGGAGCCCGGTCGTAGGTGCCGAAGACTCCGTCGAAGGACCACTCCTGATGCGGCAGCCGCGGATTCTCCTCGGCTGCCCAAGGGATTGCCGGAGCCAGCATGACAGCGCCGAATACCGCTACGGCGAAAGCGCGCCTGGCCATGTCAGGGCTTCGCCATCGGCGCCCCGGCGCCGCCCAATCGCGCTCCGCCGCCCAACGCGGCGGCGCCGATGCTGCTCGGCAGCGGCCGCGGGCGCTCGAGCTTGCCGATCAGCGGGAACAGAATCAGCATATGGATAAAGTAATAAAATGTGGCGATCTGCCCTACGGTCACAACAATCCCCTCGGGTGGGTTGGCGCCAACCCAGCCGAGCGCAATGACGTCGATCACCAGAAGCCAAAACACCCACTTGTAGATCGGGCGAAAGCGGGCGCTGCGCACCGGCGATGTGTCGAGCCACGGTAGGAAGAACAATATCAAAATCGACGAGAATGCCAGAATCACTCCGGCCAGTTTGCTCGAGATAAACAGAATCGGGAACGTAATCGAGCGGAGGATGGCATAGTAGGGAAGGAGGTACCATTCCGGCACGATGTGGTTCGGCGTTTGCATCGGGTTCGCTGGGATGTAGTTATCCGGCTCTCCCAGGTAGTTCGGCGCATAGAACACGAAGAATGCATAGATCAGCAGGAACACGGTCAGCCCGAACAAGTCCTTGATCGTGTAGTACGGATGAAACGGGATCGTATCCTGCGGTCCTTTGTGGTCGATCCCGAGCGGATTGTTGGAGCCGTGGCGGTGCAGCGCGACCAGGTGTAGAAGGACCACCGCAACAATGATGAAAGGCAGCAGATAGTGCAGCGCATAGAAGCGGTGCAGCGTCGGATCGCCGACGGCAAAGCCACCCCACAGAAATGTCACGATTCCCGGCCCGACGAGGGGAATTGCCGAGAACAAGTTGGTGATGACCGTAGCGGCCCAGTAGCTCATCTGGCCCCACGGCAAGACATAGCCCATGAACGCTGTAGCGATCAGCAGCAGCAGGATGATGACGCCGAGTATCCAGAGAAGCTCACGCGGAGTCTTATAAGATCCATAATACAATCCACGGAATAGATGAATATATACGATGGCGAAAAACATCGATCCGCCATTCATATGGACATAGCGAACAAACCAGCCATAGTTCACATCGCGCATTATTCTCTCGACCGAATCAAAAGCGAGATCGGAACTCGGTGTATACTGTGTCGCCAGAATAACGCCCGAAGCGATCATCACCACGAGCATGATCCCGGATAGGGATCCATAGTTCCACCAATAACTAAGATTCCGCGGGGTCGGATATTCATTTAACTCGTGGTTTAGCAATTGAACGAAAGGTAATCGATAGTCGATCCAGCGGATAATCCGGGCTGTGGCACCGGGGCGAGTGTCGGCCATGGCGCCCTCTAACCGATGGTGATGACGCTGTCGCTGGTGAATTTATAAAGGGCCTCGCTCGCCTGCTCGGCTTGCCCCGGCAGCCGCAGGTTCAGCGGCGCCGGACCCTGGCGGATCCGCCCGGAGGTGTCGTAAATCGAGCCATGGCACGGGCAAAACCAGCCGCCGTACGGGCCTCGGTCGTCGCCAGTCTTCTGACCGAGCGGGATGCAGCCGAGATGCGTGCAGACACCGACGATGATCAACCATTCCGGTTTCAGGACGCGGTCCGAATCCTTCTGCGGATCACGCAGCTGCGAGATGTCGACGTCTTCTGCCGCCTTGATCTCCTCGGGAGTGCGATGGGCGATAAAAACCGGTTGGCCGCGCCACGCGACCGTCAGACGTTGGCCGATCTGGATCGGTGCGAGGTCCACCTCGGTGGTCGAAAGCGCCAATGTGTCGCGCGCCGGGTTCAGGGTGTCGACGAACGGCCAGATCGTCGCGGCGACGCCGACACCGCCGATCGCTCCGGCAGTCAGCAACAGGAAGTCGCGCCGAGTTTCACCCGGATGCGCTTCGGTGACGCTTGGCTGCGCGACATCGGCCATTCAAAAAACCTCGTATCTAGGCGGCCGTTCATCCGGCGCGGACCGCCGTCGGAAGCTATACTGTTGATGAAAGCGAACTATGCGACAGACTGCCGCAGAAATAAGCGGCCGAGCGAATATTGGGGACATGGCGATTAAGCGATCGGCCACGCCCTCACAATCCGGACATGGAGGTCCTTTGCGCCTCGCCTTGTACGAGCCGGATATTCCGCAGAATACCGGTGCGCTGCTTCGTCTTGCGGCCTGTCTCGGCGTCGAGGTCGATCTGATCGAGCCGTGCGGCTTCGTTCTCGACCACCGGCGCCTCAAGCGAGCCGCTCTTGATTACGTTGCGAACATTTCGCTTCGGAGGCATGCCTCGTGGAAAGCCTTTCTCGCCGATCGTGATCCCCAATCGCGACTGATCTTGATGACGACATCGGGGTCGGTTGCACTTCATTCCTTTGCGTTCGCCGCCGACGACACGATCCTTCTCGGCCGGGAGAGCGCGGGTGTCCCCGAGGCGGTGCATCGCGCCACCTCCGAGCGCGCGGTGATCCCCTTGCGCCGACCTGCCCGATCGCTCAACGTCGCCCTTGCCGGTGCGATTGCGCTGGCCGAAGCGCTGCGTCAAACCGCACTTTTCCCTGAGCAATGACCGAAGTTTCCGTCGCCTTTCCCCCCGATCCCGTCCGCTGTGCCAGGGCCGAGACCTGGTTTGCGGAGCTGCGCGACCGGATCTGCAGGGCATTTGAGGCGATCGAGGACGAATACGCTCAAGAGCGTCCAGCGGAGGAACCGGCCGGCCGCTTCCAGCGTACCGAGTGGCAGCGTCAGGGCGGCGGCGGTGGGACGATCTCGATCATGCGCGGGCGAGTTTTCGAGAAGGTCGGGGTCAACATATCGACCGTGTCGGGCGAATTCTCGCCCGAGTTCCGCAAGGACATCCCGGGGGCCTCGGAGGATCCTCGCTTCTGGGCAAGCGGTATCTCGCTCGTCGCTCACATGTGCTCGCCGCTCATTCCGGCGGTGCATATGAATACGCGTCATATTGTTACGACAAAAAGCTGGTTTGGCGGCGGCGCGGACCTCACCCCGATCTATCCCGACGCGGTTGCGGTCGAAGAGTTCCATGCTGCCCTTGCCGGCGCCTGCGCGACCTACGACAGCGAGAGCTACAGCCGCTTCAAGACCTGGTGCGACGAATACTTCTTTCTCAAGCATCGGGGAGAGTCGCGCGGCGCCGGTGGGATCTTCTTTGACTATCTCGACAGTGGTAACTGGGAGCGCGACTTCGCTTTCCTTTGCTCGGTTGGTGAGGCCTTCCTCGCCGTTTATCCGAAAATAGTGCGGTCTCGAATGCTGCTTTCATGGACTGCCGACCAACGGCGCCATCAACTGGTCCGCCGCGGTCGCTACGTCGAGTTCAATCTCCTTTACGATCGCGGAACGATATTCGGTCTGAAGACCGGTGGTAATGTCGAGGCGATCTTGATGTCGCTGCCTCCCGAAGCGGCGTGGCCGTAACCCACTTGGTTCAGATCTGCTGAATCGCCGACAGCAACCAATCGCCGCCCCGCCGGCGAACGAAGGTCCACATCTCTTCCGCCTCGACGGCCATGCGTGGATTGCCGCTGACGATAGATTCCCCGTCGCCGGGCGGATGCCCGAGACGGATGACGTAGTCGTGCGCGCGCCACCTCATAAAGGCGGTGGCGTATTGCAGGTCCCCCTGTTCCCAGCTTTCGGTTAACTCGCCTTTGACGAGCTGCACATCTGAGACGATGTTCCGTATTCGTTGGCTGGCGTTGCGGGTCAGTTCCTCTGAGAAGTAGCCCAGCATTTCCGGTGTCATGAGCCGGCGCAGACGTCCGAGATCGCCTGCACTCCAGGCTTCCTGGACGGCCGCATGGAGCGTCTGAAAGGCGCTGAGGTCGGCGTCGGACAGATTTATGTCGCGTCCGCGATCGCGCCCGACCGGGGCAGCAGACGCTCCGACCGAACGCGGCATCGAGAACGGCGTCCCGCCGGGCCATCCGTTAGTGAATGCGCGCCCACGGAACAGCCGCAGCGCAAAATATATCAGCACGCCGATGATCAAAAACTCCAGCAGCGTGCCCACCGCCGAGCCCGCCGATGTGCCGTCCGCGGCGTAACCGCTATGGCCGAACAGCCAGGAACCGAGAAAGCCGCCCGCCAGTCCGGTCAAGAAGGGATGTCGCTGGAATAAGCTGGCGCCCCCGGAAGCAGGCACGGCCGGAGCAAGACCGGGTTGCGTCGGCGTCTGTGGAAGCGGCGTCGCGCTGCGGGTCAGCGGCTGCGCATTGTTGTTCTCGTATGTGCGCAACCCGCGGCTGCCCATGCTCGACGCGCGGCCGCCGGCAGATGCGCCGGCCCGCGCTTCGGCGATGGCGGGTGCCAAGGCGACGCTCGCGCAAAACAACAGCGCCAGGATGATGCGCCAATTCGGCAGTGGTCTTACCATTGCTCTTCTCGCCCAAAACCTGAGGCGTAAGTTCATGCCGGTGGATATGGGGCGCCTCAGACCCGGCGGAAGCACCACCACATCGAATATTGCGGTCGACAGCGTGGGCTGAACGGTAGCTTCGCTGAGTTGCGTTGAGCGGGTCGGCCGGTCGGCAGCCCGCTTGCTTGATTGGGCGACCACCCGCGCCCAAATAATGTTCATTAATATCCTTTTGATCGGGCGCCGCACCTGGGTCCGGTCCGCAACTCTCGCTCACCGATGAGGAGAAGCAATGGCACGACTGTCGATGTTCAATTCGCCCCTACTCCTGGGGTTCGATCATTTCGAACGGGCGCTCGATCGGGTCAGCAAGATTTCGAGCGATGGATATCCTCCTTACAATATCGAACAGCTCGGCGAGAATGCCTTGCGGATCACCCTCGCGGTAGCCGGCTTCACGATGGGCGACCTCGGCATTACGATTGAGGACAACCAGCTCGTCGTGCGCGGCAAGCAAGCGGACGATACGGGGCGCGTCTATCTGCACCGCGGAATCGCCGCCCGACAGTTCCAGCGATCCTTTGTCCTGGCCGAGGGCATCGAGGTGAGCGGCGCGCGGCTGGATAATGGGCTTCTCCATATTGATCTGGTCCGTCCCGAGGTAGAGAGCCGAGTGCGGACTGTCGAGATCAAGACGAGCTCTGATAGCGCCCCAAGCAGCTCGCGCTCGCCGCAATGATCCGGCGGTTCCGGGCGCAGGTGAGAAGATAAGATGAACAAAATCGAAAGAATTCGGCAAATGTCGATGCGCGAGCTGGCGCTGTTCGGCATGCAGGATATCGCATATGTAAAGTGCAACGTCGTTAACGACGCGCCCGGCTACACTGTACATGCCGCGGACGGAACGCAGATCGCCGCATTCGCAAATCGCGAAGTCGCCTTCGTCACGGTGCGTCAGCATGACCTTGAGCCGCTGAGCGTACATTGAGACCCGACCCGTCAGGCCAGGTTATCGTCACGTGGCGTGGCTGGGAGTGCGATCGATCAAGAGGGCGTAGAGTGCGTCCGCGTTGTCCGTGCCGCGGAGCTTTTCGCAGACGGTACGATCCCGCAATAGCCGGGACACCCGCGCCAGCGCTTTGAGATGGTCCGCTCCTGCGCCTTCGGGCGCCAGCAGCAGGAAAATCAAGTCGACTGGCTGATCGTCGATCGCGTCGAACGGAACGGGTCGATCCAACCGGGCGAAAATTCCACACAGCGTATCAAGACCGGGAAGTCTGCCATGGGGGATCCCGATACCCATTCCGATCCCCGTCGAGCCGAGCCGCTCGCGTTCGATCAAGACATCATAGATCGTGCGCTCTTGGATCCCGGTCGTCACAGCAGCTCGCTTTGCAAGCTCCTGTAAGGCCTGCTTTTTATTGGCCGCGCGTAGCTGAGCAACTACTCTGCTAGGCGTTATTAGATCGGCAATCTCCATCGCCAACCGCGAGGTCAGGCCTCGCTGCGAGGTATCCGTCGGGCGCGGTCGAGTTCCGGATCGACCCACCCAATGTTGCCGTCCAGGCGGCGATAGACAAGATTAAGCTCCCCATGCGAGCGGTTACGGAACAGCAGCACCGGGACGTTGGCAAGATCCATCCGCATCACCGCCTCGCTGACGGTCAGGTTCGGCAGGTCGGCGCTCATCTCGGCAACCACCGCTGGTCCTTCCTCCCCTTCCTCGGCAAGCGGCGCCAACACGTACTCCCTGGCACGCTCGCTCACCTCGAAGGCTTTGCGCGCGTGCGCATGGTGGTCGCGCAATCGACGTTTGTATCGACGCATCTGTTTGGCGATCCGCTCGGCGGCCGCGTCAAACGCTGCGTGGGTCTCGGCGGCCGAAGCGCTGGCGTTAACAACGATTCCACGGCCGATGTGGATGGCAACCTCGGCCCGGCTCAGATGCGCCTCTTTAGAAAACACTACATGGGCTTCGATGGCGGTCTTGAAGTATTTCCCAAGGATCGCGCCGAGACTCGCTTCGACATGCTGGCGTAACACGACGCCGGTGTCGATCTGCTTGCCCGTAACGGTCAGTTGCATGGATGCGTTTACCTCTTCCCGCCGAAGCTAGGATGAGATCGGGCCCCCGGGGATCGAAGGTGGGAACCCGCCGGCAAGCGGTCAAGCGGCATACGGTAGGCATCCCTCGTTTTCGCGTCAAGCGGAGCTGTTACTGTGTCGTCTCGCGCCTCAAAGCGCGAGTAGCTTGTCCCGGCGCCGCCGAACCGAAGAAGGGATGCGCATCGCCTCCCGGTACTTAGCAACCGTGCGGCGGGCAATGTCGACGCCCTCGTGGTGTAGCAGTTCGACGATCCGCTCGTCCGAGAGTGTACCGTCCGGGGTTTCCCCGTCGATCAAGGCGCGGATACGATGGCGGACCGCTTCCGCCGAATGCGCACCGCCCCCGCCTGAAGCCGCGATCGCCGAAGTAAAGAAATATTTGAGCTCATAAAGACCACGCGGTGTGGCCATGTATTTGTTGCTGGTCACACGGCTGATCGTGCTCTCGTGCATCCCAATTGCATCAGCAATGTCACGCAAGATCAGGGGTCGCAGCGATGGTACCCCGTAACGAAAGAACGCGTCCTGCTGACGGACGATCTCGGCAGCAACCTTAAGGATGGTGGTAGCACGCTGGTGCAGCGATTTGACCAGCCAGTTGGCGGCATGCAGCCGCTCGGTCAGGTAATCTTTCTCGGCCTTGCTGCGCGTGGCTTGGCGAACTCGAGCGTAATAGCTGTTGTTAACCAAAACGCGGGGGAGGGTTTCCGCATTGAGCTCGACGACCCACCCGCCCTCGGGCAGCGCCCGCATCAGGATGTCGGGCACCACCGGCTGCGCGAGCGGTGGATCAAAGGCGAGCCCAGGCCGCGGATCGAGCGATTTGATCTCGCTGATCATCTCGGCCACATCCGCGGCATCTACGCGGCACACGCGGACTAGCGCGGCTACGTTGCGGGTCGCCAGCAACGGCAGGTGATCGAGCAGAGCCTGCATCGCGGGATCGAACCGGTTCCGATCACGCAACTGGAGAGTTAGGCACTCCTTGAGGTCGCGAGCAAAGACGCCGGCGGGATCGAATTGCTGGAGGCGCTCCAAAACCCCCTCGACCCGGTCTTTCCCGCAACCAAGGAGCCGCGTCACCCCGTCGAGACCGGCGCGAAGATAGCCATCCTCATCGAGCAGATCGAGAAGGTGCAGCGCGATAACTCGGTCGCCCTGGTCGCTAAAGTCGGCCCCGATCTGCTCGAGCAGATGCTCGCGCAGGGTGCGCAAGCGGGTTGCGGTTTGGTCGAGCCCGGGACGTCCCTCCGCATCGAAGCCTCTGTTGCGACTGTGCCACGGCTGCGGCTCGCCGCCAAAATCGACAGACCTGTCGCCATCCTCTCCCCATTCCGGTTGCCATTGCTCCGCCGCATCGGGTGCGAATTCGCCCGTGAGCATCTCCGGCACCGCCGTCGGGGACGCATCCTCTGCGCCGCTGATATAGTCACCTTGTGTGTTTTCCCCGAGCTCCGGCTCGCGGTGCTCCAGCAGCGGGTTTTGTTGGATCTCGCCGTCGATGAAATTAGTCAGCTCAAGATTCGAGAGCTGCAGCATTTTGATCGCCTGCTGCAGCTGAGGCGTCATGATCAGCGCCTGCGATTGGCGCAGTTCGAGGCGCTGCGTAAAACTCGTCCTGTTCACATCCCGCTCCGTTCGGAGCGGCTTATAGGCTAAACCTATCTCCCAGGTAAACGCGCCTTACGTCAGCGTCGGCGACGATTTCGGCGGGGGTGCCTTCCATCAGCACCTGTCCTTCATGCAGAATATAGGCCCGATCTACGATCTCAAGGGTCTCGCGCACGTTGTGGTCGGTAATCAACACCCCGATTCCACGATCTTTGAGGTGGGCTACAAGATCACGAATTTCGCTGACAGCGATCGGATCGATGCCGGCCAGCGGCTCGTCGAGCAAGATGAAATGCGGCTGTGTCGCAAGTGCTCGCGCGATCTCGCATCGTCGCCGCTCGCCACCCGAAAGCGCCATGGCCGGTGCCCGCCGCAGATGAGTAATCGAGAATTCTGCCATCAACGCCTCGAGCATCGCCTCGCGCATTTCCAACGCTGGCTCGGCAATCTCAAGTATTGCTCGGATGTTCTGCTCGACCGTCAGACCGCGGAATATCGATGCCTCCTGCGGCAGGTAGCCGATGCCGAGCCGAGCACGACGATACATCGGGAGGTCCGTGATATCGCGTCCATCGAGGCTGACAATCCCGGTATCGGCCGCGATCAGCCCGGTTATGATGTAAAAGCAGGTCGTCTTACCCGCCCCGTTGGGTCCTAGCAGCCCTACCGCCTCGCCGCGCTGCACCGACACGTTAACGTTACGCAGCACCGGGCGTCGCTTGAAAGCCTTTCCGAGCCCGTGCCCTAAGAGGCCACGATTGTCGGCGACAAGCCGCGGCCTCGCTTGGGTGGGCGCCATGCCCGCTGTCACGGTTTTTGCCCGCTCCCTGGGGTCGCGTTCGGACTTTGCCCGCCCGGAACGCCCGATGGATCCTGACGCACGAAAAGGCCTTCGACGCGTGATGAGGGAGAGCCCGGCTTGCCGGCCGTCGGCATCATGCGGCTGACATTGTTGTTCAGATCGACGACGGCGTATTGACCTCGGATCGCATTATCTCCGCGCGTAATTGTAACGTTGCCGAGTAAAGTGACGAGCCCAGTATCGGCGTTGTAGACGCCGTAATCGCCGCGGCCGATATCGGTCGCGGTCGAGACAATGACATTGCCCTGCGCATCGATGCGGCTGATTCGGGAACTCTCGTCACTGGCACCAGGCAAGCCCGCTGCAGCTCCGGGCTTTGCCGTAGGGTTGGAGGGCGCCGGTTTTGCCAGTTGCGGCCCTGGCTTCGTCTCGGCAGGCTTCGCCTTGTCCTTGGTCATATGAGCAGTGAGGACGTCCGCACGGACCCGCTTGACATTTTCTCTTACCGCGACCGCGTCGCCCCGGGCGACCGCAACTTGTTTCTGATCGTACCATTCAAGGCTGTCGCGCGCGGTCACCACATCCGTCTTCGTTGTAAGCTTCAACCCCTTGCCCGTGACTATGCCCGTCTGCTGGTCGACATCCCAGACGGCTTGGTCGCCGACTACAGTCTGCGTTTCGCCCTTGATTGTAACGTGACCGTCGGCGTTGAGGCGGTAGATCTCGGTTTCGCCTCCCGCGGCCTTGCTGGGGCGGTAATGCGCGGTCAGCGTATCGGCATAGACCTCTGTCGTTCCGCGCTTCGCTGCCGCGTTGCCGCGGGCAATGTAGACTTGCGCGTCCTGTTGCCACTCGATCCCCGAAGTGGCCGAGATCGCGATCGGCCGATCCTCCGAAGCGGCGCCCAGGTTCAACCCCTGAGCGGCTGCAGGCGACCAAGCGGACCATAGGTACAGAAGCAGTGAAGGGAACCAAATCCCGCTCCAGCGCCTCTGGAATGGCGGCCCGAGGGGGCAACCGAAGATCAGCCGGACCAGAACCCGGCCGTCGGCGAAATGGTTATCCGTCATGATGCCTCACGGTGGTCACGGCCCGTTTGTCACGGACCGGGATTCTGCTGGCATGCTTGGCGCTCAGTTGGAGTTTCGCGGCAGCATGACGAGTCGCTGTCGGCCTGACGTGGGTTGGTGCTGCCAGGGCACCAGCGGGAGGAAGCGGCGTCGGCGGGGCGACAGGGGAGACTGCTACCGCGGCTTCGATCCGCGCGGCCGTAGCCTCAACCGCGGCGGGCAGCGCCGGAGGTTCGGCCGGAGTGCTGCTCGATTTGGTTCCCTTGAAGAGAAGATGAGATTCACCAGTGAAGATGATGGTCTCACCTTTCGACAAGATCCGAAATCCTTGCCCGGTGATGTCGCCCGAAGGCCCGTGGCCTTCCACAGGGTCGTGACCTTCGGCGGAATTGTCCGACAGGTTGGCATGCGCGCGCTGCGTCACGAACCGCGTACCGTTTTCGTGGACCAGGTTGACGTCCCCGAACAGATCCAGCAGCTGCGACTGCGATTGGTAGATTCCCGTCGCGGCCGTCAGAACGATCGACGCGCCGTCATGTGCGGTCATGATCGCTTTGGGCCGTTCCAGCGCCATTACATCATTGCGGTCGGGTACTTGTCGGCCGATAGCAGCCGTCACGACATAAGGTCTGTTATACCGATCGAGTCCGCCATAGCGAGGATTGACCATCCGCAACTCGCGTGCCTCGCGCAGATCGATCGCGGGGAAGCCGAGCCGCACGCTTTCCAAGAGCGGGGCCAGTCGGGACCAGCCGGCTACCAGCAGCAGGAGTGTCACCCCGATTGCCGGCAACACGCGCTTCAAGAACGCAACGCGCCGGCTATAGCCGTCGTCCATGACCGGAGCCCGCCAGCGCCCGGCGAGCGGGTGCGATCTCGCGGCCGCGCCGCGGGGTGGCCCTGCCTCTTGCTCCAGCACCTTTACCGGCAGGCGCATCCTTCCCGCCTTAGGCAACGCCCGCCCGCAGGCAGTCGTGCATGTGGAGAAAACCGATCGGTCGTCTGTCTTCGTCGAAGACGAAGAGCGCGGTGATCGCAAAGCGGTTCATCAGTCCCAATGCGTCCACCGCCAGCGCCGCGGACGAGATCGTCTTCGGTTTGCGGTGCATGACTTCCGCCACAGTGCGCTCCAGCAGCTCTGCGCCCATGTGCCGGCGCAGGTCGCCGTCGGTGATGACCCCGATCAGGCGGCCTCCCGAATCGCACACGCCGACGCAGCCGAAACTCTTTGCGGTCATCATGAGAATTGCGTCCGACATGCGCGCGTCAGGCGATACCAGCGGGATCTCGTCCCCCGCATGCATGATGTCGCGCACCCGCAGCAAACGCCGACCAAGCCTTCCGCCAGGATGAAGCAGCCGAAAATCAGCGGAGGAGAAGCCTTTGCGCTCCAATAGGGCAATCGCGAGCGCATCTCCCAAGGTCATCATCATCGTCGCCGAGGTCGTCGGCGCGAGCCCCATCGGGCATGCCTCGGCTGCTGACGGCAGCAAGAGCACGACGTCGGCTGCCTCGGCGAGCGTCGATCGCGCCCCTCCGGTGATCGCGAAAAGCGGGATCTCAAAGCGCCGGGAATAGGCAACGATGTCCGCGAGTTCTGCGGTCTCGCCCGAATTCGACAACGCGAGGATCGCATCGTCTGATCCGATCATGCCGAGATCGCCGTGGCTTGCTTCGACGGGGTGAACGAACTGCGCCGGGGTGCCGGTCGAAGCAAGGGTGGCCGCGATCTTACGGCCGACATGACCGCTTTTGCCGATCCCGGTGACGATGATCCGTCCTTGCACCGCAGCGCAGGCGCCCACGGCGTCCGCGAACCGGGCGTCCAGCGCTTCCGATAGACCTTCGAGTCCGTCGATTTCGGCCCGTATCACTCGGCGGGCGACGTCGAGATCGGTTATCGCGCTCGACCGGCGGCCCAAAGCTTGAACCTGCCCTACCGCGGCAACCGAACTCCGGTCAACCGGCATCGAAAAGACCCCCACTTCCCCCGACGGCACAGCTAATGCGCGAAGATGTCTTGCTCCGGCCAGCCCTCGAGATCAAGCAAAACGCGATGAGGCAAGAATTCGAAGCAGGCGCGGGCCAGCGCGTCGCGGCCCTCGCGGGCCAGCATCAGGTCGAGTCGGGAGCGCAGGGCGTGGAGATGGAGCACGTCCGAGGCGGCGTAGCGAAGCTGTTCTTCGGTCAGGTTGGGCGTCCCCCAATCCGAGCTCTGCTGCTGCTTGGACAGATCGACGTTCAACAGGTCCTTGCACAAATCGCGCAACCCGTGGCGGTCCGTGAAAGTGCGCACCAGCCGCGAGGCGATCTTGGTGCAGTAGATCGGCGCCGCCATAACACCCAGGTAGTGGTAGAGCATGGCGAGATCGAAGCGTGCAAAGTGGAAGAGCTTGGTCACGCCGGGATCGGCGAGAAGACGCTTCAGCCGGGGGGCGCCGTAGCCGCCCGGTGCGAACTGAACGAGATGCGCGTCCCCGTCACCCGCCGAGAGCTGTACGAGGCACAGCCGGTCGCGATGCGGGTTGAGCCCCATCGCCTCGGTGTCCAACGCCACGGCCGACCCGAGACCGATGCCTTCGGGTAGATCGCCATGATAAAGCTTGTGGGTCATCTCACACCGACGATGGAGCGCCGAGCGCGCATCGGTACCATGCACCTGCCAAGCTTGGTGCGCCCGAGTGGAGTCGAACCACCACTCCTTTCGGAACACGGACCTGAACCGTGCGCGTCTGCCAATTCCGCCACGGGCGCGCTCTAAGGCATCCGGAGCGGCCGGAGATAAGCCCGGCACCCGCCGGTGTCAACGCAACTCACAACACAGCTTTGACCACGACCTTGATCGCGTCGTCGATTCGCTCGCGGGCGTATTCGAGGGCAGTCGGCAGCTCGTCGAGCGGGAAGGTGTGGGTGTGGATGAGTCGGGCATCGAACCGCTTCTGCTTCATGAGCGCCATGGCGCGATGAGTGGCACTCTGGCCCTCGCCGCGAATTCCAAAGACATAGATGTTGTTGCGCACCAGATAGGCGAGGTCCACTGGAACCGGGTCTTGCGGGAAGGCGGCCAGGCAGATCCGGCCGCCGCGGTTGACCATTTGCGCGGCCTCGTTGAGCGCCTCGGGCGCGCCGGAGCATTCGACGACAAAGTGCACGCCTTTGTCTGCAGTGATGCGCTTGACTGCGGCGACCGGATTCTCCCGTCGGGCGTTGATCACGTGATCGGCGCCGAGCTTCTTGCCGAGTTCCAGCCGCGAATCACGCGTACCCGTGAGAATCACCGGATCGGCGCCGAGCGCCTTGGCGACCGCGACCCCGAGCAATCCGATCGGGCCGGGCCCTGTCACGGCGACGCCCTCGCCGGCGATCAGGCCGCCGAGAACGTCGAGCCCGTACATCGAGGTCCCGGCGGTGACCACGAGAGTGGCTTCCTCATCTGTCATGTCATCCGGCACATGGACGAGCGTGTTGACGTGGTTGACGGCGTATTCGGCAAAGCCGCCATCCGTCGTGAACCCGTTGGCGCGATGTCCCTTCGCTACATCGCCATAGTTGAGGCAGGATGTGTACATGCCTTGACGGCAGCGCTCGCAGCGGCCGCAGCCGGCGTGAACCTCGACGGTGACGCGGTCGCCGATCCGATACTCGTCGACCGCCGGCCCGAGTTGCACGATCGTCCCCATATATTCGTGGCCGATCGTGAAGTTCTTGTTGAACGGCAGTCCGCCCTCGACAAGCGCTGGCACGCCATGGCGTAGAATCTCGAGGTCAGTCGCGCAGATCGCGACCGCGTCGATCCGCACCAGCACCTCGGCGGCAGCCGGTTGCGGGACCGGCTTGTCGACAAGAAAGATCTCGTCAGGTCCACCCAGCACCCAGGCCTTCATCCGGTCCGGGAAAGAATATTCGTTGCTGAGAAGAGACTGATCCGTCATTGCTCGGTTCCTTGGGCTATCGGCCGAGGCTGCGTTATAGAGTGCAGACCTTCAGCGCGCCAGCCGGCCGCACCTAGCCGGGGGAGACCATGCGAAATCGCCGCACTGCAGTGCTTGGCGGGTCGGGCTTCATCGGCCGATATGTCGTCAAGCGGCTCGCCGCGCGCGGCGAAGTCATCGCCGTCGGCTGCCGCAATGCCGAGGCAGCGAAGTACCTCAAGCCGCTGGGCGATGTCGGACAGATCGCGCCACTGAATGTCGGGATCGGCGACGAGACCCTGCTGCCGGCCTTCCTCGCCGGCAACGATTCGCTGGTTAATTGCGTCGGCATCCTGCGGGAAACGGGTGCCCAGACCTTTGAGCTGGTGCACCACACTGGCCCGGCGCGGCTCGCCCGGTTCGCTCGCGAGGCTGGAGTGGATCGCTTTGTCCATATTTCGGCGATCGGCGCCGATTCGCGCTCGACCTCGGCCTATGCCCGAACCAAGGCCGCGGGTGAGCAGGCGGTGCGCGATGCCTTTCCGACCGTCACGATCCTGCGGCCCTCGGTTGTTTTCGGTTCGGAGGATCAATTCTTCAACCGGTTTGCGACCATGGCGATGTTCTCACCGGTGCTGCCGCTGATCGGCGGCGGCGAAACCCGGTTTCAGCCGGTTTATGTCGGCGATGTCGCCGACGCGGTCGTCACATGCCTCGAGGATCCGGCGACGGCCGGGCGCACTTACGAGCTCGGTGGGCCAAAAATCTATACTTTCCGCGAAGTGCTCGAGCTGGTGCTGAGCGAAATCCGCCGCAGGCGCCGATTCGTCGATCTTCCGTTTGGCCTTGCCGCCTTGCAAGCAAGACTGATGTCGATCCTCCCGAGCCCGCCTCTGACGCCTGACCAGGTCGAGCTGTTGAAAAGCGACAACATCGTCTCCTCCGGGGCATTGACCCTGGGGAGCCTCGGCCTCACGCCCACTCCCGCCGAGGTGATCCTGCCGACCTATCTCGACCGTTTCCGGCGTGGCGGCTGGTACGAGCGGCGACTGCGCGCCTGAAATGGCGATAGACCGCCAGTTTTCCGCTGTCGGCAGCGGAAAATGTTTTTTCACGCCCATTAAATGCTCCTTCTCCATAGAAAACATCTGTAAATCAATATTCTGGGCTAGATTCGGCCGGGTCCGACGACAGCGGAATTTCGGGGCGCCGGCAGCGGAATGGCAGCGGAATTCGATGAGTCGCTCTGATCGTGCTATTTACGCATTTAGACAATTTCTTCGTTGACAATTGTATGCTACTATGGTAGGGTGTTTCAATCACTTATACAATAAGAACTAGGCAATTTTATGGATATGATTATCCCAAATCGGGCCTCCTAGCGTCCACCACGGTTTTCCGACCCGCCGGCGAGCCTTCTTTCGCGGGGCTATCGGTTCGGTTAAGGTCCGGCCCGACATGATCGACGGGATCCCATCATGGCAGCGCTGAGTCGTCTCCTGTTGCTCATCGCCGCGCTCACTCTCGGAGAAACGGCGATGGCGGCAGACCTGGAGAATACGCTTTACATGGACGTCCCGGCGGGGCGCGTCGTCATCGAGATGCGGCCCGATCTCGCACCCGCCACCGTCGCGCAGATCAAGGCGCTCGTCCGTCAGAGCTTTTATGACGGGCTCACCTTTCATCGGGTAATCGACGGCTTCATGGCGCAAACCGGCGACCCGAAGGGTAACGGCACGGGCGGTTCCGGCCACCCATTGAAAGCCGAGTTCTCGAATGAGAAGCACGTGCGCGGCACCGTCTCGATGGCGCGCGCCTCCGACCCGAACAGTGCGGACAGCCAGTTCTTCATTGTGTTCGCACCGGCGCCCTTTCTTGACGGCAAATACACGATCTGGGGCACCGTGGTCTCCGGCATGGACAACGTCGACAAGATCAAGAAGGGCGACCCGGCCCACAACGGCGCCGTTACCAACCCAGACAAGATCATCAAGATGCAGGTCGCCGCCGACGCCGAGAAGGCGAAAAGCTAAGAGGCTTCCCCGCCGCTTTCTTGCCGGTGGTAGCCCCTCACCCCACCCCCGCCCCTCTCGGCGCACGCGTGCGTGCGCCTGCCGGCGGGCGCATCTCCGATGCGCCCGGGGAGGGTGAGGGGCTCTCGCATCACCGAGCGCGCCGGCGGTCGGGATGGTTCGCCTCGCTCAGGGTTTATCGCGAACCACGGCTGATCGCGATCCTGCTGATGGGATTTTCGAGCGGGCTGCCGCTCGCCTTGACCTTTGGGACGTTGTCGTTCTGGCTGTCCGAGGTCGGCGTCTCCCGCACCTCGATCGGGCTCTTCGCCCTCGTCGGCATTTCCTACAGCATGAAATTCCTGTGGTCGCCGGTCATCGACCGAATGCCGATCCCGCTTCTAACCGCCCGCCTCGGGCGGCGCCGCGGTTGGGCATTGGCGATCCAGCCGCCGCTGGCACTGGCGATCCTGGCGCTCGGCCTCACCGACCCGAGATCGGATCCGGGGGTGACGGCACTCGCCGCGGTCATCGTGGCGTTTCTGTCGGCGAGCCAGGACATTGTCATCGACGCCTACCGCATCGAGCTGTTGCGGCCCGAAGAGCAGGGCGCCGGAGCCGCGGCCACGCAGTGGGGCTACCGCGGCGGCATGCTCGTCGCCTCGGCGGGAGCGCTCTATGCCGCGAGCTTTGGCGGCTGGAGCTTCGCCTATGGATTGATGGCCGGGCTGATGCTCGTCGGGATGGCGACGGTGTGGTTCACACCCGAGCCCAGCGGCATCGGCCATCTCGAGCGGCTGCCCGGCGCTTCCCCCCTCGCCCGGGTCGCAGCCTGGCTCGAGCGCGCCGTCTTCGCCCCGTTTGCCGATATCCTCTCGCGGCGCGGGGCGATCGTGATCCTGGCCTTCGTCATCCTCTACAAATTCGGCGACGCGCTCGCCGGGACGATGTCGAACCCGCTTTACGTCTCGCTCGGCTTCAGCAAGGTCGAGGTCGCCAATATCGGCAAGGTCTACGGCTTTCTCGCGGGCCTCGCCGGGTTGGCCCTGGGGGGCGTCGTCGTTCTGCGGATCGGCGTGTTTCGCGCGCTTCTCGTCTGCGGCGTGCTGCAGATGCTGGCGAACCTGATGTATGTCCTGCAGGCCTGGGCCGGGCACGACCTGGCGACCCTGGCTCTAACCATCGGGGTCGAGAATTTGACCGGCGCGATGGGGTCGACAGCGTTCGTCGCCTACCTCTCGGGGCTGTGCAACCTCGACTTCACCGCCACGCAATACGCGCTGCTGACCTCGCTCGCGGCGATCGGCCGCACGACATTGTCGGCCTCTGGCGGGGCGCTCGCCGACGCGGTCGGCTGGAGTCCGTTCTTCGCCCTCGCCACTTTGGCCTGCCTGCCCGGCCTCGGCCTGCTCGTCTGGGTCATGAGATTGGAAGGCGCGGGTGAGCGGTGATCGTCCCCGAGAGGTCGCGGCAAAATTTGGCTCGATGTTGAAGGGCTGTGATGAGCATAAATCTCGGGCCAGGTTTCCACGGAGCAGCGGGACGAGCCGTCGACGCCTCGGCCTATGACCGTTGGGTCGGCCGATGGTCTCGACTCTTTGTCCCGGCGGTGCTCGCTGCCGCCGAGGTCGCGGCGGGATGCCGCGTGCTCGACGTCTCTACCGGAACGGGCGAGGCCGCGCTGGGGGCTCTCCGGTACGGACATCTCCTCGGCGATGCTCGAAGCTGCGCGCGATCGGGTGAACCAACGGTCGTTTTCGCCGGTAGCCGCCGACGGTCAAGCATTGCCGTTCAGGGACGGGAGCTTTGACGCCGTGATCTGCCAGGTCGGCTTGCAATTCTTTCCAGACCCCATCCTCGGGCTGAGGGAGTTCCGGCGTGTGCTTCGTCCTGGCGGATGCGCGGCAGCCTGTGTCATCTCCACCCCGGGCCGGGCACCGATGTGGGGTATTCTCGCCGGCTTGCTCAGGTGCTTTTTGCCGGACCAGCGGAATATCGTTGATCTCTCTTTCGCCCTGGCCGACCCGAAACGGCTGGAACGTTTGTTCAGCGGTGCGGGTTTCCAAGAAATCCGTGTAGAGCGGGAGAAACGCGAAGATACAATCGCGAGCTTTGACGAGTATTGGGATCCGATCGAAGCGGGAACCGGGTTTCAACCACAGCTATACCTTTCGCTCTCGGAAGCCGACCGCTGCGTGGTGCGCAAGGAAGTGAGGACGCGACTTTCTCGGTTCGAGTCTAATGGCGGGCTACGCATGAGTGTCGAGATGCTGATCGCCAGTGGGCGAGCCTAGAAACCGATTGTCCGCGAACGCGACCCCAAAAGTGGGGGTACAAAAGCTTCTCGCGGCGTTCTCAAGGCCGCATTCACATTTTCATCGCGTGCTGAGAGACAAGTTCGCATGGAGCGAGGACATGCGGCGAAGACTGGCGCTTCGGCTTTCCCGCTTCACCTCGCTTGTGCGCCCGACCCAAACCATCGATGCCGTGCCCGAGGACCCGAACGATAACCGGGTGCTCGAGTGTGCGGTCACCGCAGGCTCGCGCTACATTGTCACCGGCGATAGCGCCCTGCTCTGGCTCGGCAAATACGAAGGCATTGAGATCCTGCGCGTGGCCGACTTCATCAGGCTGATTAATCCGTAAGAAGGGTTTACATCGCCGTAGCCGGCGGCAAGGGGCCCGCGCCGAGCGGCGACCCCTTGTGGCGATCGCCGCCCGGCAACGGCAGTGCCGGCGCAAGCCCGCACCAGGTGCCAGGCGCGGAGGTTCACGAGGATCTCACGCAATGTGAATGCCGGCTGCCGCCCGCGCGGCCGGTGGATGTCGGCGCCGCGAGGCGGTGATGCGGGCGCTCGCGAAGCGCGACCGAAGGAGCGTCACAAAAGCTTCTCGGGGCTGTGGCAATTTGGCAATCTGCGGCTCCATGGAACGCATGCATGGTGTCGCATCGGTCGCGGGGGAATGCAGATGAAATGGACGATGATGGGCGCCGCCGTTCTTGCGGCGAGCCTGACCACGTCGCTCGCTACGGCCATGGCGCAGCCGATCGAATTGCAGTGGTGGCACGCGATGACCTCGGTCAACGCCGACCGCGTCAACAAGATCGCCGCCGACTTCAATGCTTCGCAAGCCACCTACAAGATCGTCCCGGTGTTCAAAGGCTCCTATGCCGAGACGATGAACGCCGGGGTCGCCGCCTACCGCGCCGGCAACGCGCCGCACATCATCCAGATATTCGAAATCGGCACGGCGACGATGATGGCCGCCAAGGGTGCGGTAAAGCCCGTCTATCAGCTGATGGCCGAGGCCGGCGAGCCCTTCGACCCGAACGCCTATCTGCCCGCGGTGACGGCCTATTACAGCACCGCCGACGGCAAGATGCTGTCGCTGCCGTTCAACAGCTCGACGGCGATCACCTATTGGAACAAGGATGCGTTCAAGAAAGCGGGCCTGGACCCGGACAAAGCTCCCGCCACTTGGCCCGACACCCTAGCGATAGCGCACAAGCTGCGTGCCGCCGGCATCCCCTGCGGCATGACCGCCGCCTGGATCAGCTGGACGCAGATCGAGCAATTCAGCGCCTGGCACGATATCCCGCTCGCGACCAAGGCCAACGGGCTTGAAGGTGCCGATGCCGTGCTCGAATTCAACAACCCGATCCTGGCAAAGCACATCGGCAACCTGGCCGAGGCGCAGAAGGACAAGAGCTTCGACTATGGCGGGCGGACGAGCGAGCCCGAGGGCAAGTTCCTCAACGGCGAGTGCGGGATGATCCAGACCTCGTCCGCCGCCTTCGGGATCTTCAAGGCCGGCGCCAAATTCGACGTCGGCATGGCCGAGCTGCCTTATTACCCGGATGTCGCCGGGGCGCCGCAGAACTCGATTATCGGCGGCGCCAGCCTGTGGGTCATGGGCGGCAAGAAGCCGGAGGAATACAAAGGCGTCGCCAAGTTCTTCACGTTTCTGTCGCAGACCGATCTGCAACAGCAATTGCACGAGGTGACCGGTTATCTGCCGATCACCAAGGCAGCCTATGCGGCGACCAAAGCGTCCGGGTTCTATGACAAGAACCCGGGCCGCGAGATCCCGGTCATCCAGATGACGGCAAGACCGCCGACCGAAAACTCGCGCGGGCTGCGCCTCGGCAATCTCGTGCAGATCCGCGATATCATCGCCGAGGATCTCGAAGCGGCCTTCGCCGGAAAAGAGGATGCGCAGCCCGCGCTGGACGATGCGGTCAAGCGCGGCAACGGCCTGCTGCGGCAGTTCGAGCGGAACACCCAGCAGTAACGGCGCTGTAAAGGGATCGGACGACGGCGGATCAAAATCGCGCGAGACTCCCTCTCCCCGCTCGCGGGGAGAGGGTTGGGGTGAGGGGCGTCTTCGCAGCTGCGCCGCACCAGCAGATGCGGATGCTTACCCCTCACCCGGAATCCACGCTCCGCGCGGCTTCCGACCTCTCCCCGCAAGCGGGGCGAGGTGATTGGCGGCGCGGTCAATTCGTTCACACGCTCCTTCGCGAGAATGATGGTTAACCTGATGACGCCCTACGGTCCCTGGTGAGGACGCCAGATGGAGCGGCGCGTCGTCTTTCCGGGCTGGCTGTTCCCGGTGCTGCTTCTGGGACCGCAGCTCGCGGTGACCTTTGTCTTCTTCTTCTGGCCAGCCGGGCAGGCGATCCTGCAATCGGTGCAGCGCGGCGATGCCTTTGGTCTGTCGACCCGCTTTGTCGGGCTCGAGAATTTCGCCGCCGTCGTTGGCGATCCGTTCTACCTCGCCTCGGTCGAGATTACCGCGGTCTTCAGTCTCGCGGTCGCTGTTCTGGCTCTGGCCTCGGGGCTGCTGTTTGCGGTGATGGCCGACAAAGTCGTGCGCGGCGCCGCCTTTTATAAGACGGTGCTGCTGCTGCCCTACGCGGTCGCCCCGGCGATCGCCGGGGTGCTGTGGCTGTTTCTGTTCAACCCGAGCGTCGGCGTCGTCGGCGCGGCATTGCGGCGCGCCGGCGTCGACTGGAATTACCTGCTGAACGGCCGGCAGGCATTGCTGCTGGTGATCCTCGCCGCGGCCTGGAAGCAGATCAGCTACAATTTCTTGTTCTTTTTGGCGGGGCTGCAGGCGATTCCGAAGACATTGGTCGAAGCCGCCGCGATCGACGGCGCGAGCGCCATTCGGCGGTTCTGGAGGATCGTCTTTCCGCTGCTGGCACCCACCAGCTTCTTCCTGCTGGTGGTCAACATCGTCTATGCCTTCTTCGACACCTTCGGGATTATTCACAACGTGACCCAAGGCGGGCCGGCGCGAGCGACCGAGATCCTCGTCTACAAGGTCTGGTACGACGGCGTCGTCGGCCTCGATCTCGGCGGCTCGGCGGCGCAATCGGTGATCCTGATGGCGATCGTCATCGCGCTGACGGCGATCCAGTTCCGCTTCATCGAGCGGCGGGTGCATTACGCGTGAGCGGGGACATGGTCAGCGCCGGCAAAAGCGCCTGGATCCCGCACGCGGTCCTGCTGCTGGGGCTGGCGCTGGTGGTGTTCCCGGTCTATGTCGCCTTCGTCGCTTCGAGCCTGCCGCTGCAAGACATTCTCGACGCGCCGATGACGCTCGTTCCGGGGCCGGACCTTCTCGCCAACTATCGCGACGCGCTCGCTCTGGGGACGGCCGGCACCAATGGCCAACCGGTCGCGGCGATGATGCTGAACAGCCTCGTCATGGCGCTCGCCATCGCCATCGGCAAGATCGCGATCTCGCTGCCCTCGGCCTATGCGGTCGTGTTTTTCCGCTTTCCGCTGCGCCGGCTGTGCTTCTGGGCGATCTTTGTCACCCTGATGCTGCCGGTCGAGGTGCGCATCATTCCGACCTACAAGATCGCCGCCGACCTCGGCCTGATCGACACCTATCCCGGCCTGGTTCTCCCGCTGATCGCTTCCGCGACGGCGACATTGCTGTTCCGCCAATTCTTCCTGACGATCCCCGACGAGCTCGTCGAGGCGGCCAAGATCGACGGCGCCGGACCTTGGCGTTTCCTGATCCATATGGTCATTCCGCTGTCGCGGACCAACATTGCCGCGCTGTTCGTGATCCTCTTTATCTACGGCTGGAACCAGTACCTCTGGCCGTTGCTCGTCACCAATACCCCGGCGATGACGACGATCGTCATCGGCATCCGCCAGATGATCGGCAACGGCGATGCGCAGACCGCATGGCATCTCGTCATGGCGACAGCACTCCTGGCGCTGCTGCCGCCGATCGCCGTCGTGCTCGCGATGCAGCGCTGGTTCGTCAAGGGACTGATCGAGCCGGAGAAGTGATGGCGCGCCCGACTTGCTCTTCCCGCTCGGACCCCGCTCGCGGCGTGAGGGCTGGGTGAAGTTCCTTTCGTGGCTCGGCCTCACCGAGCCATGACGCCTTGGTTCCCTCGGGCTGCTGGAACCCGCGGGAAAGGGCTAGCCGCGGCGCGTCGAAATTCTCCGGAGATGCCGCTTCCGTCGGCGGCACCGCGATTTCGACGATGCCCGGGCCTGCATCCCTGGAACTGGCAGCGGGATCCTATCGCCATAAACGGCGAGGCCGACCGACCGGCCAACCGGCTTGTCTCCGGATTTATGGTTAGCCCGAACTTATATATTGCTGGTGGCGAGATTGAAGTAAACGCCGCGCGCGAAAGTATTTTCCGCCGACGTGGCCGCCTCGAAACCAAGCATAAACCAAGTATAAAGGACGGGGTGGTTGCGGAAGACTCAGGCTAGGTTCTTGACTTCGCGAACACTTCAAAATATCTGTCGTAATACGCCTTATCCGACTTTGACGGCGAGGCAATCCGACCGGCGAGACACAATATCTAGAGGGCAATTTTGTTCGGGAATTAACACCAACTCAAGGCATGGATATGCACATTCCCTATGCGGAGAGAGGATCGGCAGGCGCTTAGCCTGAGTGGTCTCGGCCTAGCTGCCACCGCCGCGGCACTCGGCGTGCAGCAATTGTGGCCACATGCTCCATGGTATGTATGGTACGGAATTCTTTGGTTTGGGATTATCACCTTCGCATTAAGCGCGGCAAGTCTGCTTTATTTGCATTTCTCGTGGAGGAAGCTTGGATATGGGGCTATGACTGTAGTGATTGTTATTAGTGGTGGCGCGATATGGTACTACAAAAGTCTTCCAGAGAAGACCCCCTTGTCGTTATTAGAGGTGTATGTAACAGATACATTTCCGAGTACACTGCCGATTCGTGAAGATCTTTTGATTGATAGCAAATTGTCGCCGCTTCACCTGACTATTTTGGTAACAAAATATTATGAATTTACCGCAAATTCATATTATTACTCAATGTATATACCGCGAAGTCAATATACATATGACCTTTGTACTGATTTGGCCACTAACTTTAGTAAGCGCGTTTCGGAGCGATTTTCGTGGCTACAAACCAGCAGTCGGATTCCGGGCGACTCGTCCACGATGGAAGAGTCAGAAATGGTATTTACTGGTAGAGTGTACCTGTACACGCAAGACGATCTGCCGCCCGACAAGATCGGTGAGTTGTATAAGGTTTACAAACAACATAATTTTTATTTGCAATATAAAGGTATGGAATATTTGAGTCATCATTTGTGGGAGTTTGAGCGCCGCAATAGCGACCTTAAGCAATTTAAAGAGCAGCCTAATCATCAGAACTTGTAGTGTGGTAAACGCGACGACGAATTCATCCCACGCCTTCCCCTCACTCCGTCCCAATGGCCCCGCATCGGGGCACCGGCATCCCCTTATTCCATAATTCACGCCCGAGGCGTGGTTGCAAAAATCAAGGAGTTTCGGGACGCGTAACAGCCCAAGCGTGGCTAAAGGGATTGTAGATTTCAAACCTTATGACCGAAAATCCATCACCTTAATCGCCAACGTCTCCAGAAGGCTCTCCTCCGTCCCAAATAACGATAATGCATTGAGGTTGTAGTCGTTTAAATGACGCAGGACTTTAAATTCGTTCTGACGACGGAATAACGAATTTCCAAAGAAGGTCTTGGTGCTTATCTTTCTGTGCAAACACAGCCTCATGCGAGGCGAATCTCCAACTCGGCGAAGTAGCGCCTAGCGCCTCTCCCGGCAACTCGAACCTCGCACAGATGGAGTACGTCGATTGTTGCAGGAAGTGCCGTCTGTGGCTTCTGACAATCGGCCCGAAGCAGTAAATGGCCGGACTGGCCCCGCGCATCTTCACATTTTCAGGCTGTTCAGCATAGATGAATATCGACACGTTCTCTGCCGACGCCTTGCCGAAGGCGAAGAAGGCGGCAACGTAGGGCGACCGTGACCAATCGAGCAGCGGTGAGGGGAAACCGTGATGCCGTAAATATATCATGTATTCATATCCCGGCAGCTTGCCGAAAGCCAGGGGGCGGCTGAAGCTGTCGTAGTCCTCCACGATTGCGTGGACTTCAGCGAACTCAGGAGTTTCAAAAGACCGGTCAGTGAACGTCTCGATTTGCGGCTTAATTTCCCGAATCAGCGAATAATATTTTTCGACCCCCTCTATTCTGCCGGGCGACCGTTCCAGCGTGGTGCTAAGTGACCACGACGCATCCGCCTGGCCGCGAAACAACAATCCGACAGGCCCGGCCTTGACCGTGCGTTTGATTTTCTGAAGCCGCGCTTCAAACTCCTCCCAATTTTCCACGGAAACTGTCTGCATCACGCCCGTCCATCATTTTCGCCGCGCGGAGTGTACCACCTCCCGATTGCTGCACCCTTTACCGAGCACTTCGTTCCGTTTGCCTTTGTCCGCTTGCCTAGGCCAGTTTGCGTGTGATAACGTCCTTTATAACACTGTTCCAGGCGGATACCTCAATGAGCGATACGCGTTTTGATGGAAAGAAAATCTACGAGTACGCCCGCGCTAGCCAGGCGGTCTACGATATCCGGGGCAGATACATTCACAGAGCGCACAGCGCATCGCAGCCGGAATTGGATATCCGGGGAGACAGGATTCACAAGGCCAACAGCGCGACCCAAGCTCTCTATGAAATCCGTTGAACCAACGAGCATGCGCACGGAAGTAATTCTCTCCCCTGCCCCCGGCCTACTTCCCGCCCGGCCGTTCGCGCCCACTCCGAAAGCGGCGCAGCGCGTGGTGGAATTCTTCACCGCGCAGATCAATAACGACCACACCCGCAAAGCCTACCTGAACGCCGCGCGCCGCTTTGCCGGTTGGTGCGAGGCGCACGGGCTGCGGGAACTCGCGCACGTCCACCCCTTCCACGTCGCCGCGTTCGTCAAGGAGCTACAAGGCCGGTTCTCTCCGCCCACGGTGAAACAGCACCTAGCCGCGCTGCGGATGCTGTTCGACTGGCTCGTTGTCGGGCACATCCTCGAACTCAATCCTGCCCATGCCATACGCGGCCCCAAGCACTCGGTCAGGAAGGGCAAGACGCCGGTGCTTACCGCTGACGAAGCCCGCGCGTTGCTCGACAGCATCGCAGTCACCCGGAAGGTCACGCTTGATGACGGCTCGGAAACCGAGCAGCCCTTGCTTGTGGGATTGCGCGATCGGGCGCTCATCGGGGTGATGGTCTACACCTTCGCCCGCGTCACCGCGGCGATCACGATGCGCGTCGAGGACTACTACGTCCAGGGCCGCCGCGGCTGGGTGCGGCTGCATGAGAAGGGCGGCAAGCTGCACACCCTGCCCTGCCACCATAACCTTGACCGCTACCTCGAGGAGTACATAGCAGTCGCCGGAATAGCCCAGGACGCCAAGGGCCCCCTCTTCCGCACGCTGCGCGACCGCTCCGGTCTGGCGCTCACGCGCAACGCCCTATGGCAGCAGGACGCCTATCGGATGATCCAGCGGCGGGCCACGGCCGCAGGCATCAAAACCCGCATCGGCAATCACACCTTCCGGGCGACCGGCATCACGGCCTACCTCAGGAACGGCGGGATGCTCGAAACCGCGCAGCAAATGGCCGCACACGAAAGCCCGCGCACCACCGGCCTCTATGACCGGCGCAGCGATGACGTGAGCCTGGACGAGGTGGAGCGGATCGGGATTTGATGGCCACCGGGGCCCGATTCGCCCTTACTCGCGGATGCGGCTGGCGTGCCCAGATATGGTAGATCGCTGTAATGCTGCAGGGCTCAACTTAGGGTGCGTTCGGTGACCGTCAAAATTACCCTCTTTGGTTGAAACCCGTTGCCAATTTGGCAAGTTTGTCTTAGAAGAAGCCATGTCTGATACACCGGAGCATGACCTCCCGGATTTCGACAACCCCCCCGTTGTAGAAACGGTCCTCTCTGCTCAGTTCGAGAGGCTTACCGCCCTGCGCACTGTCCACCTCGGGCTATTCTGGCAACGGGTAAGACGCGAATTTCCAAACGTCCAAGAACACCCTGCCCTGGCCCCCATCCTGGAGCAGGCCGGTGAGCCGGTCCCTCAAGCCGTTCAGCTGAGCTTTCAGCCGCAGGAGAGTTTGCCGTTGCCAAGGCTCTGGCTCCTGAACCAGGGTGGGTCGGAGCTGATGCAAATCCAGAATGACCGCTTCGTCAAGAACTGGAGGAAGGGTGAAGCTAACGCTGAATACCCCCACTACACGCCAGTTATTAAACCGGCGTTCGAGCGGGATTTTACAGAATTTCAGACGTTCGTTGCCGATGAAAAGCTAGGCGAGATAAAGGTAAGCCAGTGCGAAGTAACCTATGTCAATCACATCATTGCCGGAGAAGGTTGGAGCAAGCGGGATGAAATCGAAAAAATCTTCACGTTCTGCAAGCTGCCCTTTGCAGAATCCTATCCCGGCAGGCCGGAGGGCCTTGCGTACCTCGCACGGTTTCCGATTCTAGGGCCGAACAACGAGTGGATTGGTCGTCTGCATGTCGAGGTGCTTCCTGCGATTAGTATTTCTGATAATAAGCCGATGTATGCGCTGAATTTCACCGCTCGCGGTATGTATGGCAGCGGCATTGAGTTTTTTGATATCGGCCGCCGGTGGATTGTGAAGTCCTTTGAAAATCTCACAACCGAGCACATGCATCAAATCTGGAGGAAGAAAACAAGATGATCGGGCTCCTGGAGGGAAACTATAAAAGTGGCACCGTTGCCTTTGCTCCCCATATGGTCCAATTGGAAAGCAGTGCCGCTACTACGCCACACGCAGACGTGTTTGGGCGTCGTGAGCGCCAGGCCACCATGCTTTCTCTGAATGTCATTTGGAGAACTGAACGCATCCGGTTTAAAGATCGACCCGACATCCTCATTACCTATCCCGATACTGGCGCTGGACTCCCGCCCTGGGTCGTTCCCGTGCTTCGCTCTCTCTCTGAGCGTCGGGGCGTTGAGCCGGGATGGGACAGCTATAACGCGAAACCAACTGAATCGCCGCATATTGACCGGCTCATGAACTACCTGTTCGCAGTCATGGCTGACAGTTCGATGCCTCCGATAATTACTCCGCTTTGGGATGGCGGAGTGCAAGCCACATGGCATCGAAATAGCAAAGACCTTGAAGTAGTTGTATCGGCGGACGAAGCGCCAATGTATTACTGGCACGACGCTACAACCAGTGAAGAGGAAGAAGAAAAGCTGGAGCCCAACCTCACCCGCGTCCGCAGTCTCATTCGCCAATTCTGATTGCGTTGTCGTATGCCTGACGAGACGGAAGAGGACGATCTCTCAATTCCCGATACAGACCGGCTATTCCGCCGGGTTCCGCCAAATCAGCTTGAACCGCTGGAGGACGGCTCATGGCGGCCGACTTCCAGTGTTTTCAAGCACCCCAGATTATCGGTGAATATCGAGTGCCTCATGGTCGAACAGGGGCGACCGCCGGAAGATACGCTTACCGGGTATCCAGACCACTACCTCACTTCAATCCTTGCCCGTGATGTCCGCGCTAAGGGACATCCCATCGTGAAAGACACAGAGCCGCCCAACGATCCGGCGCACGGCCTGGTTCTCGGAAAGAAGAAGGGCAGCTTTGCAAATGCTATGCTGGCGTCCCACCGATGGATCGTGCCGCCTCCTCCTCGGCAGGAGTAGCGGCTACACCCTCGCTGCACATTCAACAGGCCAGAAGTAACGGAGCGTTGTTGCCATGCCCCGGCAACCCTCCCCTCGCACTGTCGAAAAACGTGCTTACAATCGCGCCGCCGACCTCCCGAAATCCTATGCCGAGCATTGGGAACGCGAGGCCCGTAGCGAACCGGCAAGGAGCAGCCGAAGGGGCCGCCCGCCGAGCAATTGGAATGCAAAAACCAAAGCAGGTCACTGGCGCATCATCGAGAAGGAAATTCAGGCCCTCGCCCGCCAGCCGCAAGCCGACGACGCCTGATTTTCCATATGTGGACGGCCCCCTCCTTGCAAGGTGTTTTGCAGTGGTTTAATCAGATCGCTTGCGTCCATATGTCCGGCCTGTTTGTGCGCTCGCACATGAACGCTGGCCAAGATGGTTTCCGCGACAAGAGTTCCAAACAGAAGGGCGACCTCATCGAGGGCCACTGGAAAATGCGGAATGTCTCTCGTCGTGGATCGATTGATCACACCATCTGCTTATTATCTTGCAAGGTGGCATCAGCTCAGCACGGTTTGCAGTTGAGTTGCTCCCCGTGTCTGGCTGATCTCTGGGCGGCGTCGGCCACCGCGGCGGGCGGAGCCTTTGCGGTGTAGTTTTCCCCGTAACCATCAGTTTCCAGGAGATGCGCGCCATCTTGTTGGCCAATGCCACGGCGGCCAACTTTGGCGGCTTGCGTTTGAGGAGTTCGGTAAGCCAGGGTGACGGCCTTCCGCTACGCTGAGCATGCTGGATCACGGTGGTAGCCCCGACGACCAGCACGCTGCGCAATCCTTGGTCGCCGGCTCGCGTGATCCGCCGAGCCTGACCTTACCTGCGGTCGAATGGTCTTTCGGCGTCAAGCCGATCCAGGCCGCGAACTGGCGTCCGGATCGGAATAGCTCAGGCTGCGGGGTCTTCATTGTCAGCAGCACCGCACCGATCGGGCCGACGCCGGGGATCTTGGTGAGCCGTCGGCTGCATTCATCGGCGCGATGCCAAGCCATGAGCCTGGCATCGACCTTGTCGATTTGCGCTTGTAGTTGCGCATATTCCTCGGCCTGGGCCGCGAACAGCTCCCGAGCCAAGGCGGGCAGGCTCTCATCAGCGTGGATGCGCTCGAGCAGAGAAGCGAGGGGAGCCTTCCCCTTGGCCGCTGTAAGGCCGAACTCGCCCGCATGGCCACGGATGGCGTTGCTCAACTGCGTGCGATTGCGGATCAGCCGGTCACGTACGCCGACCAGCATCAAGGCTGCTTGCTGCTCAGCCGTCTTGACCGGCACGAAGCGCATTGTCGGCCGGCTCATCGCCTCGCAAAGCGCTTCGGCGTCCGCCGCATCGTTCTTGCCGCGCTTCAGGTACGGCTTGACCAGCTGCGGCGCGATCAACTTCACCGAATGCCCGAACGATTGCAGCAGCCGCGCACAATGGTGGCTTGCACCGCAGGCTTCGATCGCGATCACCGTCGGCGCAAGCGTCTCGACGAATGCGAACATCTCCTTGCGTCGCAGCTTCTTCCGCAGAACCGGCTGCTCGGCGGTGTTCACTCCGTGAAGCTGAAAAATGTGTTTCGACGTATCCATACCAATTCGGCTAATCTGGTCCACGGACGGTCTCCTTTGTCTGAGATCTACAACGACCTCATTCTGGCACGCTTGATGCCGTCGGGGGGCCGTCCATACCAACAGAAGGCCGATTACCCGACTCTTTTTGACAGCCCGCCCGATCACTGGCAGAGCTAGCTAGCTAGCTACGCCCGAGCCGGGTGATTTGGGGGGAGCGGACGGTGTGGCGCGATTGGAAAAAGACCGGCGTAATTGCCGCCGTCTCGGCGGTGTGTGCAATTGCAGTCTTCGCCTTTGGCATATGGCAGTACCGATCATCGGAAAACTGGAAGCGTAGCGAATTCGTCGCAGCACAAATTAAAGATTTTAACTCCGATAAGATCAATCACGCCATGTTGCTTATGATGGACTACGACCCCGCCCACGTCGAATTGTTTCCTGAAAAAGAAAAAGCGGATGACCGGTATGTCAACGTGGAATTTAAGATGTTGGTAAAGGCGGTAGAGAACGAGAAGGAGGACTTCACCGACGCCGAGTTTCAGATACGGATATATTTTGAGCACTTTCTAACATCGCTGTCGCGTTTCAATTATTTTTTGAGCAGCGGCGCGATTGAACCCCAAGAACTGTGCGCTTATTTTGCCTATCCGGTCGAGCTAATGACCGGAACATTGAGAGACCTCAAACTCAAAATTACCGGTGATGATGTCGAGCCATTTTCTTTCTAAAGCTGTGCGCAACTACCTCGCGCGCTGGCAAGAGACCGATATCACCGATTTCATGCAAAAAATTGAGAGGGCGTGTAAGTAATAACGTCGCGCGGTCGAGTTTCCAGAACATCCGATATGCGTCATTTTTGACGCAGCCGCGCGGACTTTAGGAATTCATATCGATGCGCAATCTAGCCAAGCGTTTTGCACGTTTGTAGTCGAGATGTAAATCTAGCCGCCGACTTTGAGAAAATCGTACGGACCGACACCCTGCACCAACAGGAAACGGGTATCGGCCTCGGAACGGTTGGAAATCAAATGGGCGGTTTTCGGGGCTATGTGATAGGTCCCGCCGACGGCGAGCTCGCGGCGGTCGGCGGGGGCCCGGGTTTCGATCGACAGCGTGCCCTCGAGCACGAAATACCAATCGGTCACGGCGCTGTGAAAGTGCCAGGGGATCACCTCGCCCGGCGCCAAGGTGAAAACGCGCGCCTGCACGTCGCTGCCGATCGCCACTGGCTCGATCGCTTTGACGGTGTATCCCTGGCTTTGCGCCATCACTTGCGTCCCTCAACCATAGGAAAGTAGCCGGTTGCGGTGACGCTTCAACCACGCTCGCGGGGCCGCAGTGTTCGGGGTCAAGCTCTCCACCAGACGCCAAAAGCGCGGTCCGTGGTTCATCTCGGCGAGATGCGACACCTCGTGCGCGACCACATACTCGAATACGGGCTCGGGGGCGAAAATCAACCGCCAGCTGAAAGAGAGGTTTCCCTGTCCCGAGCAGCTGCCCCACCGGCTTTTCGTATCGCGGACACTGACCCGCGCCACCTCGCGCCCGATGCGCGCCGCCAGTCGATGCGCACGAGGAGGGATCTCGGCCCGTGCCATTGCAAAGAGATGATCACGGACCCGGCCTGCCAGATGCAGCGGATCGCTGCGCACCCGGATTTCGCCGTCGATGATCCTGACCGGTGGCGCCGCGGGGTCGAATTCGCGGCGAACCCGGTGGGGAACCCCGAGCACGGGTACGATCGCTCCTTCGACAAACGGGACCCGTTGCGGCAAGGCTTCGAGGCGCGCCGCGACCCATCCGCGCTTCGCCGCCAGAAAGCGCAGCCCCGTCCTCGCCGATACGCCGCGCGGCAGAACGAGTTCGACCCTGCGTTCGGCCGCATCGATCCGCAGCCCGATCCGCCGCGCCCGCGGGCTGACCCGGATCGAGACCGGGGCGCCGATCGCCGGCTCCCGTCGCGGGTCGGTTGGTCCTAAGCCGCTATGCCGCTGCAAGAGCTCGCCCCATTTCCTAAGCTCCGGAATGGTAATCGGGCGTCCAAGGAAGGCGAAAGCGCCGGCGGAGAAGCGCAGCTGTGGCTTCGGATCTGTGGGACCGTGCAAGTGGCTCTTTACGGCTAGATCCCGAATCGGTTTCCGTCGTTATCCGATCGGGCGGTTCGGCGCCAGCGGCACGGGTCTCGCAGGCTTGCGGATCTCGAAGATCAGAACCTCCGCCTGCCTTGTCGTCGATATAAGCTCGAGCCCGGCGTGGTGGCAGTAATAGGGAAAGTCGATTGTCGCCACGGGGTCGGTGGCGAGAACGGTCAGTGTTTCGCCGGGCGGCACGTTGCGCATCGCTTTCGCCGTGCGCAGCACCGGATCCGGGCAATGGAGCCCTGTTGCATCGAGAGTGGCGATCATCGCGTTGCGCGCTCGGACAGTCCCGCCGATGCTAATCCCGCCGAGCCACATCCTCCAACTGCGCTGCGGCGACGGCGATCGCCGCGCGCTCCGCTCCAGAAAAGTCGCCGTTGCTCGGCTCCGCGCCGAGGCAGCGTGCAAGATTTGCAACGAGCCGGGTCTTGACAATCGCCCGCGGGGGCGGCGCGCCGAGTTCTCGCCTGATCGTCGTCATGGTCCGCTCGAGCCGCCTCGCAACTCTGGCGTAATGCCTCTCGGACGGAAGCTCGAAGCAGCGCACGATCATCGCGGCATCGAAATCGAACAGTAGTGTGCCGCCTACCACGATGCTCTCGCCGATCTCCGCTCCCGCTGTGCCGCCGATCTTGCGGCCGCCGGCGGCGACATCGCCGGGCGGCCGTAATTCTGCTGCGATCCCAACGTCGCGGCAGGTGTCGATCACCGGAGCCGCCAACGTCGGCAATATGCGGGACGCCGGCCGCAGCGCGCGCCCTAATGGGACAATAATGTGAAACATCAACTGGTCGCGGTCGATGTAGATGGCGCCGCCGCCCAGGCGGCGGCGGATGATGCGGATCCCTCCCCGACAGCAAAACGAAAGATCGATGGTGCGCTCGATATCCTGATTGGCGCCGACCGAGAGGAACGGCTCGATGGGGTCGGCCAGGACCACAGCGGGCTCGCCGCCGGCGGCCAACGCATCGGCAATTCCGTAGCCCGTGGCCTGCGAGGCGATCGCCAACGCGAGCCCCAAATCGATTACCCTGAGCGGCATCGGCAAGGTGTCGTCTTGTCAGACGGCGAGGAACCTCCCATGATTCCAAGCATGCCGCAGAAATTGTTGATTGTGCTCGCGAATACCGACCCTCGCAATCCCGAGGAGCTGGGCTCGCCGTTTTTCCAGGCCGCGGTTGCGGCTGCGATGGATTTCGAGGTCGAGGTCGTCTGCACCGCAACTGCAGGGCGGCTCATGCAACGCGGCGTCGCCGAAGGGCTGACGGTCAAATCCGGCGCGAACAAGTCGGTCTATGACTTCATCAAGGATGCGCATGAGCTGGGAGCGAAATTCTATGCTTGCGCGGGCAACCTCGAACTGTTCGGGATCAAGGAGAGCGAGCTGATCCCCGAATGCGCCGGCATGGTCGGCACCGCCTATCTGATCGACCGGGTGATGAGCGACGAGTATCGCGTGCTGACCTACTGACGGTGGGTGAGCCGATGCCGATCGTCAACGGATGTGTACTGCCCGACGAGTTGCTCTACGACGTCGAGCGGCAAGTGTGGTACCGCGAGATCGGCGAAGGGCTGGTCGAGGTCGGGGTGACCTCGGTTGCCGTGGCGATGGCCGGGACTATCGTAGCGGTTACGCCAAAACGAGCTGGCCGCCGGCTCGCCGCGGGCAATGCCTGCGCCGTTTTCGAATCGGGAAAGTTTGTCGGGCCTGCAAAGGTGGCCTTCTCGGCGGAACTCGTGCGCAGCAACGAGGGCCTGATGGAGCAGCCATCACTGGCGCACACAGACCCCTACGGCGCTGCTTGGCTCGTCGTGCTCAGGCCGGATGACTGGGATTCCGCCAAGGCGATGCTGACTCCCGGCTGCGATGTCGCGGAGCCCTATCTCCAGCTGATGCAGGAAGCCAATTTCGCCGGCTGCAGCGGCGCGTGCTGATGCTTCGGTCCGACGACCCCGAAAGTTGGCGAGATCATCAGAGCGCTTCGCATGAACCTTTTGTCGGTTATGATCGCCGAGTTGAATTTCGCCGGTTGACCCGGAAGCGCCGATGTACTTCGACCGACGACTCTGGCAGCTGACGCGCGGTCTGCGCGGGTGGATCGCGCTGGCGGTCCTGCTCGGGCTTATCGCTTCGGTCGTCGGGATCGCGCGTTTTGCGATCCTCGGAGTGTTGCTGTCGCACGTATTCAACGGCGCCGGCTTTGTCGCAATAGCGATCCCGGCGCTCGGGGTGGCCGCTGCGGTGGCCCTGCGCGGGATCGTCGATCATCATCGCGCGATGATCTCTCACAGCACCGCCGCCCGGGTGCAGGAGGATCTGCGCGGCCGCCTCTACGACAAGATCGCGGCGCTGGGCCCGGCCTGGTTTGCCGGTGAACGCACCGGCGGCGTCATGCTGTCGATCGTCGACGGTGTCGAGCAATTGCAGACCTTCTTCGGCCAGTACGTGCCGCAAGTCACGATCGCAGCGCTGACACCTGTCGCGATCTTTGTCTTCATCGCCTTCTGGGATGTGCCGGTGGCGGCGCTAATGCTGGTCTTCGCGCTGGTCACCTTGATTGCGCCGACCGTGTTCCTCCACATCGAGCGCCGCTCGAGTCACGGGCGCCAGGGGGCCCTCAAATCCTTCGGCTCGGAGTTCCTCGACGGCGTCCAGGGCCTGCCGACACTGAAGGCGTTCGGACAGAGCGGGACTTATGGTCGGCGGCTCGCCGACCGGGCGCGAGAGCTGTGCAACAGCTCGCTAAGGGTAATCTCGATCGGGGTGATGACGCGCGGGATCACCGATTGCGGAGTGGCGGTCGGCGCGGCCGCGGCCCTGTCGCTCGCCGTATGGCGGGTGTCGCACGGGCTGATGAGCATCCAGGCGCTGCTGATCGTGCTGATGGCCGGAACCGAGGTGTTCCGGCCATTGCGCGATCTGCGCATGGTGCTGCATCAGGGGATCCTCGGACAATCCGCCGCGGTCGGCATCAATGCGCTCTTCGCCGCCGAGCCGTTGGTTCCGGCGCTGGGAACCGATCGACGCCGGACTACCGGCCCGCTCCTCCCCACCATCGCCTTCGAGGATGTCTATTTTGCTTATCCGGGCGGGCGCGGCGCGGCTCATGACGGGCTCTCCTTTACCGTCGCCGCCGGCGAGAAGATCGGCATTGTCGGTCCCAGCGGCTCCGGCAAATCCTCGATCGCGCGCCTGCTCTTACGCCTCTTCGACCCGCAACGCGGGACGGTGCGGATCGGCGGCCACGATCTGAAGACGCTCGACCCCGAGGCGCTGGGCCGGATGATCGCTGTCGTCCACCAGGACACCTATCTTTTCTACGGCACCGTCGAGGATAATCTGCGGCTCGGCAAGCCCGATGCCGACAGGGAAGAAATCGAGGCGGCGGCGCGCGATGCCAACGCCCATGAGTTCATCATGGCCTTGCCGCAGGGCTACGCGACGATGATCGGCGAGCGCGGTATCATGCTGTCCGGCGGGCAGCGCCAGCGCCTGGCGATCGCCCGCGCCTTGCTGCGCGATGCGCCGATTCTAATCCTCGACGAGGCTCTCTCCTCGGTCGATGCCGAGAACGAGGCGGTGATCCAGCAGGCGATCGACCACCTGTCGGCCGGACGCACGACCCTGATCCTCGCGCATCGCCTGTCGAGCGTGATCGGCGCCGACCGCATCCTGGTCCTCGACCAAGGCCATATCGTGGAGACCGGCCGGCATGCCGAACTGATCCGGCGCGACGGTCCCTATCGCCGGCTGATGGGGAGCCAAGCCGAAGAGCGCGAGGACGAACTCACCTTTGCCGCCGACGGCCCCGCAACGCGGGATTACGGAGATCGTGAGGAAATCGAGACTTCCGGAGAGACGGCTACCGACGCGATGGCGAGCGCTGCGGCCGCGGTCGGCTGGGGCGCGACGCTCGGCACCCTGATGCAGATCATCAAGCCGTGGCGTCGGCGTTTCGGCATCGTCGTGACCTCCGGCATCGCGCGGGTCGCCGCGTTCATCGGGGTCGGCGTCCTCGGCGCGCTCGCCGTCGCCGCGGTCAAGACCGGGTCGCCGTTCGGCTACCTGCTCATTCTGCTCGGGCTGACCGCGCCGCTCGCCGGGCTGTTGCACTGGCTCGAATCCTGGCTCGCGCACGACATCGCCTATCGATTGTTGGCGGAGATGCGGATCGACCTGTTTCGCAAGCTCGACACCTTGGCGCCGGCATATCTTGTGCGGCGCCGCTCGGGCGACCTCGTGGCACTCGCCAACCAAGACGTCGAGACGATCGAATATTTCTTTGCCCATACCGTCGCACCGGCTCTGGTGGCGATCCTCGTGCCCTCGACGGTGCTCGTCGCCCTTGCCATCGTCGCCTGGCCGATCGCCTTGGCATTGCTGCCCTTCGTCCTTTTCGCCGGTCTTGCGCCGGTGCTGATGCGGGCAAGGATCGACCGCCTTGGCGCCGAAGCCCGCGACACGCTCGGGCTCCTCGGCGCCTATGTCACCGAGACGATCCAAGGCCTTGCCGATCTCGTCGCCTTTCAAGCGGTGGACGGACGGCGCCGCGGCTTTATGGATCTCGTCCGCGGCTATCAGCGCATCCGCCTCGAGCTATTGCGCGATCTGTCCTCGCAGACGGCTCAGCTCGAGATCGCGACCGGGCTCGGCGGGCTCGCCGTCGCGGTCGTCGGCGCTCGGCTTGCCGCCGAGCACCAGCTTGCCGCGACGACCTTGCCCTTGTTGATCCTGCTGGCGTTGGCCTCGTTTCTGCCGATCTCGGAGATCGCCAATGTCAGCCGGCAGCTCGCCGATACGATCGCCTCGACGCGCCGCTACTATGCCGTGCAGCGCGAGAAGCCCGCGGTCACCGACGGCCCGCTCCACCCGCCGGCGCCGGCGGGCGGCTCGGCGATCCGTTTCGAAGGGGTGAGCTTTTCCTATCCCGGGGCCCGGCGGCCGGCGTTGAGCGACATCGAGCTCGAAGTCCCGGCCGGAACCACGATGGCTTTGGTCGGCCCCTCGGGTGCCGGCAAGACGACGATCGCGAATCTGCTGTTGCGCTTCTGGGATCCGAGTGCCGGGCGGATCCTGATCGACGGCGTCGATCTACACGACTTCCAGCTCGATCATCTGCGGGCACGGATGTCGCTCGTCTCGCAGGACACGTATCTCTTCAACGACACCCTGCGCGCCAATGTGTTGCTGGCTCGGCCCGAGGCCGGAGAGACGGCGATCCGCCGCGCGCTCGAGCAGGCCGCCCTCGCCGATTTCGTCGAAAGCCTACCCGAGGGGCTCGACACGATGGTCGGCGAGCGCGGCGTGCAGCTGTCGGGCGGGCAGCGCCAGCGCGTCGCGATCGCCCGAGCTTTCCTGAAAAACGCGCCGACCCTGATCCTCGACGAAGCGACCTCGCACCTCGACGCGGTCAGCGAGGCCCAGGTGCGCGAGGCACTCGACGCGCTGATGCGCAACCGCACGACCATCGTCATCGCCCATCGCCTGTCGACCGTGCGCGACGCCGATCGACTGGCCGTGCTCGATCGCGGCCATCTGGTCGAAACCGGCACCCATGGCGAGCTGCTCGCCCGTAACGGGCTCTATGCGCGGCTGATCCGCCGCCAGATCGCCGGCGCGCAGCAACCGCTCCGTCTGGCCGGGAATTAACGTACCGGGTGTAGTGAGATGAAAATCGACGAAGCCCTGGAGATGGCATACCCTCAAAAGGTTGCCCGAGACATCATCATCGGCATGTCTCGCCCGATCAATCAACATCTCATCAAACTGGTCGGCTTCAGTTTTTCTCCGGAACTGCGTCGCCGCTTCAAGCATGAACTGGAAAACTGGCTCGACGAGATCCAGAGGATCCGGTTGAAGCTGACTACCAGGACCGGATCATTCAAGTTCTATTTTGACCCCCTGTTCGATTACCCGTTTGGCGGGATCGAAGTTCAGAATATGCGAGCAATGATGCAATTTGTGTCCAGCCGCTATGAGAACATCCAGCCGACGAAATCACCCGAAGAACTGGTAGCCTGGTTGAAAGAGTTCCATATGGAGCTGGCAAGGCGTCTTCATCGAGGAGAAGCGGTCCTCGACATGATCCCGGAGTAACGGCGGCGCTAGGCCTGTGGCCGCACTCGGATGCGGCGTTGGCGCAGCGGGCGCCCTCACCGCACGACCGGCCGGCCGCTGACCTCCGCACCGGCATCGGGCGACATCTTGAAAAAGAACGGCACCGACAACAGCGAGATCATCGCGACCCCGATAAAGGCCGGGTAGAAGTCGGCCGCTACGAGCGCGCTCCCGCCGCGCAAGGCCAGCACCACTTGCAGCAGCATTGCGCCTGAGGCGACGCCGACGGTCTGCGAGAGCTGCTGTGCCATGCTGGTCAGGCTCGTCGCGCGGCTCAGCATCGCCGGAGGCACATCGGCATAGCTCAATGTATTGATGCTGGTCATTTGCAATGAGCGGAAAAAGCCGCCTGCCAGGAGGGCAAGAAAGATCACCAGATGCGGCGTGTCCGGCCGGAAGAGGCTGTAGCCGAACAGAAAGAGCGCGCTGATCACTGCATCGCCGACCAGCACGATGCGAAAGCCCAGGGTGCGGATTATCCGCGCCGCGGTCATCTTCATCGTCATAGCGCCGGCGGCGCTGGCAAATGTCAATAGCCCGGACGACAGCGCGTCGAGCCCGAACCCGACCTGCAGCATCAGTGGCAGCAAAAACGGCAGCGCGCCCAGCCCCATGCGGAACAGGAAGCCGCCGATCGACGCCGCGGCATAGGTTGGAATCCGAAACAGTGCCAAGTCGATGATCGGATAGGCGACGCGGCGAGCGTGGCGCACATAGAGCACCGTGCAGCCGGCGCCTACCACCAGTAGGACCGCCACGAGAATGCTCGGCAGTGCGCCGCGCCCGACATTCTCGAAGCCGAACGCCAGGGTCGCCAGCCCGACCCCGGTCAGCGCGAAGCCGGCAAGGTCGAACGGCCGCCGGCCTGCTTCCTTCAGATCGGCGACGAACAAATTGACGAGGACGATGCCGAGGACGCCGATCGGGATATTGATGAAGAAGATCCAGCGCCACGACCAATAAGTGACGATAAAGCCGCCGAGCGGCGGCCCCATGACCGGGCCGACCAGCGCCGGGACGCTGACAAAGGACATCGCGCGCACCAGATCAGACTTTTCCACCGTCCGCAGCAGCACCAGCCGCCCGACCGGCACCATCAGCGCGCCGCCCATGCCCTGGAGGATGCGGGCGGCAACCAGGGCGGCCAGCGAATTGGCCATGCCGCACCCGATCGAGCCCAATGTGAAAACGACGATCGCGGCGCTGAACACCCGCCGCGCCCCGAACCGGTCGGCGGTCCAGCCGCTGATCGGGATGAACACGGCAAGGCTCAGCAAATAACAGGTGATCGCGACGTTGAGGGTCAGCGGGCTTTCGTCGAGCGATCGCGCAATCGTCGGCAGTGCCGTGGCGATGACGGTCGAATCGAGGTTCTGCATGAACATCGCGCAGGCGACGACCAGCGGCACCAGGATCGGGCGAGGTGCGCGATCGGCGGCCGCAGCGCGGCTGTTCCAACGTAGGGATGACAATGACAACCTTCGCAGCGTTATTTATCTCCGTTTTTCGGGAACAGGCATAATGCACAGAATTGCTCTCTTATTATCGGCCTTCCTCGCGCTGACCGCATGCACCGCCACTCCGACGGTCGTCGAAAACTCGGCGACGGCGGTCACCGTCCGCTACGACGGCATTGTGAACAAGATCGACGACGCGACGCAGGTGGCGCAAAAGGTCTGCGCTTTGCACGACAAGATCGCACACCTGAGAAAGGTCAACGACGAAGGCATCGGCCAGCACTTTGGCCACTTCGACTGCATCTCGCCGAGCGGATTGCCCTAATGATGAAGCAACACGTCGCGAGCGCGGTTGATCTTGGTCGCCAGATAGTCCGAGCCGCCGTGATCGGGGTGCAATTTGACCATCAGCCGGCGATGCGCCTCCTTGATCGCTTCGGCGTCGGCGCCGGGCGCGAGCCCGAGGATGGCAAAAGCCTCCTCGACGGTCATGTCGCCGCTCGTCGACCGAGCGCCACTGCCCGAGCTGCCGGTGCGCTCGCCGGCGAGCTCGTCGCGCCAATCGGGGTGGACGCGATCGAGATAGGCTTCGAGCAGGCGCGCTCCCTCCTCGTCCTCCGCCCGGCACTCGCGTAGCAATGCCAAGAGATCGGCCGAGCCGAGCTCCTCGACGCGCATGCCGCTGAAGCGGCCCTGCAGGATGGTGCCGGTCATGCTGCCGGTATCGTGGTCGAGCGTCATGCGCAGAAACGGGGTCGCCACCGTCGAGGTCTGGCTACCGGAAGGCGGACGGTACCGGTCGAGAAGACTGCGAACCCGGATCAAGGCCGGCATCAGCATGGCAAGCGGCATCAGCAGTGCGGCGAGCCGCCCGGAGATTGCCAAGGTCGCCACCGCCAAGACCGCGATGACGATGCCGGTCACCTTGAGGCCGCGGGCAAGCCGCGCCGGATCGGCGTTGACGAACAGGTAGACGAGCATCAAGAAGCCGCTGAGGAGTGCGAACCCGCCGAGAACGTAGAGCATCGCCGCCGCTCAGTTCTTCAGCTGGGAGGTGAGCCGCAAGACCTCGCCGCCCTTCTTCTCGCCATAGGCAGTGAGCGCGCGATAGCCGCCGGCGGCATAGACCGCGACGGCGGCGAGCAGCTCCTTCAAGCGATCGGCGCTGGCGAGGTCGAAACTAAGATAAGCGCCACGCGACAGGCTCGTGATCTGCTTGAATGCCGCTGCGGCAACCCGGTCGCGGCCTTCGTGGAAGATAAAAATCGGCACGCCGAGAAGCCCGAGCTCGCCGGCGTGGCGGCACAGCCGGTCGACCTTTTCCTCCATCGCATCCCCAACAAAGACCAGCGCATTGACCTTGCGGCTGCGGGTCTCGCGGATCGCATGGGTCAGCACACGCTCGATCTGGGTCTCGCCGCCGACGCAAAACACGCTGCGCATGATCCGGTGTAGATCGGCGGCGGTCGTCATCCAGCGGCTCGCCTTGCATTCCGCAAAGCCGCGGTAATAGACGAGCTGGATCTCGAGCCCGCCGAGTGCCGCCGTCGCCTCGAACATCTCGCCTTGGATCCGGCAGGCGCGGTCCCAGGTCGGCTCGCGGCTGGCGGTGGCGTCCAATGCAAAGATCAGCCGCCCGCGCCCGCCCCCCGTATGCGTCGGCGGGGCCCGCTTCAGCTTGTCCAGAAACTCCGCGACTTCGGCCGAGTGCCTTTCGGTGGGAAGCCGGTTCTTGTCCTCACTCATCTTCGCCCTCACGCCGGGCTGAGCCAGACCGAGGTATCGTGGAAGACGGCGCCGCCACGCGGCAGACCGGGATCGGCGCTCGTCAACAGGTTTATCCCGATACCCTCCTCGAATGCATGATTGGGCCACAGCCCTTCGACGATGACCACCCGTTTTTGCATGCCTGCAAAGCCGCGCGTATGGACGACGAGGCTGCCGCGCCGATTACCGATGCGCACCCGGTCGCCATCGCCGAGGCGCAACTCCCTCAGCACCTCGGGATGGACGAGGGCGGTCGGCCGACCCTCGCGGGCGAGGCTCGACGGCGTGTTGTTGAAACTCGTATTGAGGAACGATCGCGAGGGTGCCGCGACCAGGCGGAACGGGCGTTCGGGATCGCGGTCGTCGATCGCCGCGACATGGTCGGGAAATGCCGGCAGCCTTGCGTATCCCGGTCCGATCGCTTGCCAATCGGCGCGGAAATGGAACTTCCCGTCGGCATGCGGGAAGCCGTCGAGAAAGTGACCAGTCGCGAAAGGCGGGCAGCAGTCGAGCCGACCCCCGTCCGGGAAGCTCGCGATATCGGGCAGCCCGCTGATCTGCAAAGTCCGCTCGATCAGCTCGACGGCACTCATCGTAAAGCCCGGATGGGGCGCGCCGAGCCGCTCTGCGAGACCGCAGATCACGTCGTGGTTTGAGCGGCATTCGGCGTAGGGCGGCAGGACCGCGCCGCCGAGCTGCAGATAGGTGTGGGCACCGCCGAGATAGATGTCGTCGTGCTCGAGAAAGGTCGTCGCCGGCAACACGATATCGGCCATCGCCGCGGTCTCGGTCAGGAACTGCTCATGGACACAGACGAAGAGATCGGAACGTGCGAAGCCGCGATGGACGAGCCGCGATTCCGGCGCCACGACCATCGGGTTGGTGTTCTGCACGAATAACGCCGAGACCGGCGGTCCGTTACCAAGATCGCGTGGATCACCGGTCAGCACCGGACCGATCCGTGACTGATCGAGCATCCGGGTGGTCGGATCGAGCCGATCGAGCCCCTCGATCAGGGTGTGGTCGATCGCGACGAGGCCGAGGTTCGAGTAGAGCGCGCCGCCGCCCGGATAGGCCCAGGCGCCGGTCACCGCCGGTAGGCAACTAACCGCGAAGAGCTGCGCCGATCCGTTGCGCGACCGCGAAAAGCCGTAGCCGACCCTGATGTAGCTGCGCTTGGTGCGGCCATAGAGCCGGGAGAAACCGACGATCTCGTCTTCCGAGAGCCCGGTGATCAGGGCCGCCCAGGCCGGATCGCGGGTCGCAAGGTGCGCCTCGAGCCCTTCGGGATCGTCGGTATAGCGCGCCATGTAGGCGCGGTCGGCATAGCCTTCCTTGAACAGGACGTGCATGACCGCGCAGGCCAGCGCCCCGTCGGTGCCGGGGAGCGGGGCCAAGTGGAGATCGGCCCGCGCGGCGGTGGCGGTGCGGTAGGGATCGACGACGACGAGCTTGGCGCCGCGTTCCCGGCGCGCCGTCGCGACATGTGTCATCACATTGACTTGAGTCGAGACCGGGTTGCCGCCCCAAACGACGATCAAATCGGATTTGGCAATCTCGCGCCCGTCGACGCCGCGCTTGGCGCCGACGCCGGCCTGCCAGCCCGCATCGGAGAGAGCGTTGCAGATCGTCACGTCCTCGCGCGAATAACGCATCACGTGGCGCAGCCGGTTGATGCCGTCGCGCTGAACCAGCCCCATCGTACCAGCATAGTAATAGGGCCACACGGTCTCCGAGCCGTGGCGTTGGGCGGCGCGGGTCAGCGCCTCGGCGACCGCGTCGAGTGCCGAGTCCCAGGAGATCGACCTGAACGCATCGAGGCCGGCGCCCTTTTCGCCGACCCGCCATAGCGGCTGCGAGAGGCGCGCCGGGTGGTGTTGGCGCTCGGCATAGCGCGCCACCTTGGCGCAGACGACACCCCGTGTGTAGGACTGCGGCGCGGCCCCGCGAACCCGCCCGAGACGGCGCCCCCCGGCTTCCGCCGGGGCAGGCTCGATGCGCTCGACCTCGAGCGCACAGGCGCTCGGGCAATCGTGCGGGCACACAGTGGGGACGACGTCGAGCGGCAAGAATCGGCTCCGGCTTGGCTCTCAATTTGGCTCTCAATAGAGAATATAAGGCTGAGCTGGCCGGGTCGAGACGCGACGCGAGGCTGCCCCTGCTCACTCTGCATGATAATCCTCAGTCTTCTCTGAATCACGATCGTCAGTGTCCTCGGAATCACAATCATCGGTTTCATTAAAATTGCCCAATTCCAAAATCTGCAGCGGATCTACACCAAACTCTCTCCTTTTGGTTGTATCGATCGCTCGCGCCAAGGTGTGACCACCGCCGCTATTGTCGCCGCCTCGCCTAGTGTGACTGTGGCGCCAGCGAGTGTGGCGGTGACCGCGCTCACGACGGAAATGCCGGCCGCACTCTCGATCGGCGACAGCGCGAATTTCACCGTGCGCTCGCGGCATGGCGGCAGGATACGTTCGATACAGAGCCGCAACGCCCCCACGGGACAAAAGCCCGTGGGCTGAAGGTCCACGGGTCGCCGGCGAGCGCCAGCTCGACGGCCTTGCCGGTCAAGGCCTCGGCCTCGCCTGAAAGCAGCACCCCCGCGGCGAGCGTCGCTTTGTTGCGGGAGCCTTATCCTCTGGGATTGCCCGATTGGCCCGTTACGAACGGTCGGCGCTATGGGTGAAAGCACTCACTCATCGGCATCTCTTGGGTTCGACCGGCGGTGCTTTTTATGCCCCGCGATCGGCGAAGGATGCCATTTAGAAAATCTTTATGTTGCTATTATTGCCAATATCCTGATCGCCTCTTCGGCCAAGCGGAGTTCGTACTTAGGCCTTGACGCCGGAGACGACAAAGGAGGTGGCGCCATAGAGGAACGTCCCTTTCGCGTTCGCTTGCGCGAGATGGGTCCACGAGAGGTTGGCTTCATGTTCCGAGAGGACGCCCGTGGAGACGGCGCGGGCGATGTGCCCGCCTAGGAGGAGTTGGAGGAAATCGTATGTCACCGTACAGATGTGGAAGGAAACCGAGATGCCGGTCATTCCGATTTCCCGAAACAGGCGGAGAAGACACCGGCCGATCCAGCCGTTCTTGATCCCGTCGCAAAAAGAGAGGGCGATTTTTCGGGTAACATCTTTGTAGGGGGAGTCGCAGAACTGCGTTTCCCAATCGATGTCATGGACTGCCATGTGGCCGCCCGGTCGGAGCACACGGGCCATCTCGGAGAGGGCTTGTTTGGGATTGGGGACGTGCATGAGCATCCGCTCGGTGCGGACGGCATCAAAGGTGTGGTCGGCAAAGCGCAGCGCTTGCGCGTCGCCGACCTCAAAGCTTACCGGAAGGTTTCGGCCGACGGTGCGTCGGTTGGCCTCGGCGATCAGCGATCCACTGACGTCAACCCCAATGACGTGACCACTGGGCCCGACTCGGCCGGCAAGATCAAAAGCGTCGTCGCCGCCGCCGCAACCGACATCTAGGATGTGAGCTCCAAGCTGAAGGCATAGGCCCTCAAGTATTGCAGGCTTCCAGGCAATAGCACCCGGGAGTTTGTTTGCTTGGTCGAGGAACTTAAGGAAGAAGGCGGGGTCGGCGCCCTGGTCGACGCGGGTGAAATGCGTCACGTCCTGGTTAGCCATACACGCGCATCCTACATTTTGGTATGAGCGCACCTGTCCACGCCCATTTCGGGTAGAATGACCGGCGTTATCGGCTTTGGAAAGCTTTGGGGTCCGCTCTGGGCCGGAGCGGCGGTATCGCGTGTGGCACTGGCCCCAGTCGAACAGGGCCCTCAGCATTGGGCGCAGCTCTTCGCCCTTCTCGGTCGGCAGGTATTCGGCCCGCGGGCGTGCCGGTTCTGTTCCGGTCGAAGCGGATCGGCGAGGCGCTGGGAGCGATGCCCACGAGCTGGCTGATCGGCCTCCAGGTCTACCGGGTATTTGGAGGCATTTTCCTGGTCGGCTGGGTGCGCGGCGTCACACCAGGCGTATTTGCGTTGCCGGCCGGTGTCGGCGATGCGAACACGGGGTTACTCGCCTTGCCGGTTGCCTATTACCTGGCCTCAAGGAACGGCGATGCAATGCGCTCCGCAATTGCCTGGAATATCTTCGGCCTCATCGATTTCACGATCGCGGTTGGGATCGGGCTCGCCATCGCCCCCGGCCCGCTGCAGTTGATCGTTCCGAGCATCCCCAACGCGGGGGCGGAGCTCTATCCGACTGTCCTGAGCCGAGCTCGATCCTGCTCCACGCGCTGTCGCTGCGCCAGCTGCGCCGCGCCCAGCAAGGAGGACAGGCGAAGCTTGAGGAGCGCATTGACGGCTCTGCTGGATACTGTCCGAATGCCGTCGAAACCGGAATTTCGCGAATTACGAATTTAGTATAGCACTCGTCGGAAGGTGATCCGTCGGTTACGCCTCGCGCGCGGCTGATCCGGGCAGCGTTCCGGCTCGAATGGTTCACCGTTGGATGGATGGTCGTCGAGGCTGTCGTCGCCCTTGCCTCGGGTGTGTGAGCGCGCGCAGCATCAGCCTGATCGCGTTCGGCCTTGACAGCCTAATCGAACGGGCCTCGGCGGGCGTGCTGATCTGGCGGCTTGATGTCGAGCTGCGGCGCGGTCAGTCCGTCGCGGAAGTGGCCGAGCGCGCGGCAAGCCGGATCGGCGGGGCGCTGCTGTTTGCGCTCGCCGCCTATCTGGTGGTCGCGGCGGGATGGCGATTGTGGACCCGCCAAGGGGCAGAGTTCTCCTGGCCGGGCCTGTTGGTCAGTCTCGCGGCGATCCCGATCAAGTGGCTTCTGTCACGGCGCAAAATCGCGGATCGCCGAAGCGCTCGGAAGTCGGGCCTTGCGCGCCGACGCCGTTGAAAGCATCACTTGCGGCTGGCTGTCCTTCGTCGTGCTGATCGGGCTTCTGGCCCAGCTCGCACTCGGCGCATGGTGGGTCGATACCGTGACTTCGCTTGTAATCGTGTGGCTGCTGATCAAAGAGGGCCGCGAGGCTTGGGAAGCGGAGGGAGCTGACGACTGAGCGAGTAGCTCACTCGCCGCGTGCGACGACGACCAGAAGGAGATCGGCATGCAGAGTTTTGCAGGAAAGATCGCCGTCATCACCGGTGGCGGCTCCGGCATGGGACGTGAGCTGGCGCTTCAACTGGTGGCCATGGGTTGCGACGTCGCCATCTGCGATGTGTTTCCGGAAACGATGGCCGAAACCAAGCGGCTTTGCCTGTCGCAGGCACGGCAAGGTACGCGCGTGGCGACATTCCTGGCCGATGTGTCGATCGAGGATCAGGTCTTGGCCTTCGCCGAAGCGGTGACACGCGATCTCGACACCGATCACATCCATCTTCTGTTCAACAATGCCGGAATTGGCGGCGGAGGAGGCTTCGTCGATGGCAGCCGCGCCGAATGGGAAAAGACGTTTAGCGTCTGCTGGTACGGTGTCTATTACTGCACACGGGCCTTTCTGCCGCTGCTGCGGAACGCCAATGAGGGCCACATCGTCAACACCAGCAGTGTCAACGGCTTCTGGGCCTCGCTCGGGTCAGGCCGACCGCATACCGCATATTGCGCTGCAAAATTTGCGGTAAAGGGTTTTACCGAGGCTCTGATCACCGACCTCTCGCTCAATGCACCACACATCAAGTGCTCAGTCGTTATGCCAGGGCACATTGGCACCGACATCCCGACGAACTCACGGAAAATTCTGAAGGGCAGCGAGACGGCGATCGACATATCCGCCGCACGCAAACTGCTCGCGGCACAGGGTGTGGACGTCGCGGGCGATTCCGACGATCAGGTCCGGGCACGCGTGGGCGAACTGGACAAGCGTTTCCGAGAAGACGCGCCGACGACTGCCGCGGAGGCGGCGACCATCATCCTCGATGGCGTGAAGGCGGAGAAATGGCGCATTCTTGTCGGCAAAGATGCCGAGTTTCTCGACGATCGGGTCCGTGCAGCCCCTGAGGAGGCATATAGCCCAGAGTTCTATGAGGCGCTTCGAGAGGGCCCTGGCTGGAGAATTTAGCGGTTAGATGAGACCTGCCACGCGCGGGGCACCCGGTTCCGGCCTAGTCTCAAAGGCAATCCCTTCGCAGACTGAAAGCGGTCGCTAGTGTAAGCTGTCGCTTGGATCTCGGGCATCGACCGGACCCATGATGGTCGGGTCGGGCACGTGCTTGACGACAGGGAGCAAGATGCCATGGCTGATTCCACCGGCACGCAGCGCGTTCACGGCTATTGCGGGCTCTGCATCGCCAGATGCGGCTGCGTCGCCGTGGTTGAAGACGGCCGTTTCACGCGCCTCGAGCCCGATCCTGCGCACCCGACCGGCCAGGCGCTGTGCGCCAAGGGTCGCGCCGCGCCGGAGCTCGTCTATCATCCCGAGCGGCTGACACATCCGCTGCGCCGCACTCGCCCTAAAGGCGATCCCGATCCCGGCTGGGAGCGGATCGGCTGGGACGAGGCGCTCGACCTGACCGCCGCCGCAATGCGCCGGGTCGCGGAGCGGCATGGCCCGGAGGCGGTCGCCTTCACCTTGTCTTCCCCGTCCACGACCGCGATTGGAGATTCCAACGGTTTCGTCCGGCGGCTGATGAACGCCTTTGGCACCCCCAACTCGAGCTTCACCCTCGACATCTGCGGTTGGGGGCGCGCCTTCGCCACCCGCTACACCTACGGCGTCGGCAGCGTCGGCACCGGCAGCGGCGGTGGTGCAATGCCGGACATTGCCAACAGCGGCGTTCTGATCCTGTGGGGGTACAACCCCAGCAACACTCGCCTCACGCATGCAACCGCCGTCATCGAGGCGCTGAAGCGCGGCATGCGGTTGATCGTCATCGACCCGCGCCACGCGGGCCTCGCCAACAAGGCCGATCTGTGGCTCAGAGTGCGGCCCGGCACCGACGGCGCGCTCGCCCTCGGTCTTGCCAATGTGATGATCGAGCGCGGCTGGTACGACCGCGACTTTATTCGCAGCTGGAGCAACGGGCCGCTGCTGGTGCGCACCGACACCGGCCGGCTGCTCACCGAACGCGATCTCGCGCCAAACGGCGATGCCCGACGTCTCTTCGCCTGGGACACGGCGGCGGCACGGTTGGCGGGTTACGACACCGCGACCGGCCATTACGATGGCGACAGCGCGAGCCTCGCGTTGGAAGGCGAATACCGGATCGCTACGGCGGAAGGCGAAGTGATCTGCCACCCGGTCTTCGAGCTTTACGCGCGGCTCTGCAGGCGCTACCCGCCCGAGACCGTTGAGGCGATCTGCTGGATCCCGCGCGCCCAGGTAGAAGAAGCCGCCCGGCTTATCTGGCATGCCCGCCCGGTGTCCTATTACGCCTGGAGCGGCCACGAGCAGCACGCCAACGTCACGCAGACCGCGCGGGCGATGTCGCTGCTCTATGCGCTGACCGGCTGCTTTGACCGGCTCGGCGGCAATGTGCTGCTCCCGGTGCCGCCGGCTGCGCCGATTACCGGTGAGGAGCTGTCGGCGGCGCAACATATGGCCCCGACCTTGGGGCTCGCCGAGCGCCCGCTCGGACCGGCGCGCTGGAACCACGTGACGACCCGCGATCTCTACCGGGCAATCCTGGAGGGGGAACCACACCCCGTACGCGCCCTGATTGGCTTCGGCGCGAACATCCTGCTGGCGCATGCCGACGGCGGACACGGACGGGAGGCGCTCGCGGCTTTGGATTTCTACGCCCACGCTGACCTGTTCATGAACCCGACCGCCGAACTCGCCGATTTGGTGTTGCCGGTTGCATCGGCCTTCGAACGCGAGGCATTGAAGATCGGCTTCGAGATCAGCGAGGAGGCGCAATCGCTGATCCAGTTGCGCCCGGCCGTCGTTCCGCCGCCCGGCGAGGCCCGCCCAGATACGGACATCGTCTTCGACCTCGCCACACGGCTCGGTCTCGCCGCGCAGTTCTGGGATGGCGACATCGATGCCGCCTACCGCCACCAGCTCGCCCCGACCGGCGTCACATTGGAAGAGTTGCGCGCCGCCGCCGGCGGCGTGCGGGTGCCATTGCATACGCGCTACGCCAAACATGCCGAGCCGGACGCGAACGGCACGCCACGCGGCTTCGCCACGCCGTCGCGCAAGGTCGAACTCTATTCGCAGACCTTCCTCGATCACGGCTACGCGCCGTTGCCCGATTTCCAGGAGCCGCAGATCGGCCCGACAGCGCGCCCCGATCTTGCCTCGCGCTTTCCGCTGATCCTGACCAGCGCGAAAGCGACATTGTTCTGCCAGAGCCAGCATCGGGCGCTGCCCAGCCTGCGCAAGCGCGCCCTGGATCCCGAAGTAGAGCTTCATCCGGCGGCGGCACAGGCACGCGGTGTGGCCAATGGCGACTGGGTGTCGATCGAGACGCCGGAGGGCATGGTACGCGCCCGCGTCCGGCTCAACGACAGCCTCGACCCACGCGTCGCGGTCGGCGAGCACGGCTGGTGGCAGCCTTGCGCCGAGCTAGGCATGCCCGGCTACGACCCGTTCGGGCCGATGGGCGCCAATCTCAACCTGCTGATCGGCACCGCGGCGCTTGATCCGGTCAGCGGCACGGCATCGCACCGCTCCTATCTGTGTGAGATCAGGCGGGCCGCCTGAAGCCACATCCGGAAGGGCTCGCCGGCTCGATCCGATCAGTTCTCAGGGAGGTGGCGATGAGTTTCGCGCTGACGGCGGAGCAGCAGGAAATCCGCGCCGCGGTATCGCGGCTGTGCGCGCGCTTCGACGACGAATACTGGCTGAGAAAGGACACCGAGGGCGGCTTCCCGTTCGAGTTCCACCAGGCAATGGCCGAGGCGGGATGGCTCGGCATCGCAATGCCCGAAGCCTACGGCGGCAGTGGGCTCGGCATCAGCGAAGCGGCGATCCTGATGCAGGCGGTCGCCCAATCCGGTGCCGGGTTCAGCGGCGCATCGGCGGTCCACATGAACATCTTTGGGCTGCACCCGGTCGTGCTCTTTGGCAGCGAAGAGCAAAAGCAGCGTTTCCTGCCGCCGCTGATCGCCGGCAAGGAGAAGGCCTGCTTTGCCGTGACCGAGCCCGATGCCGGGCTCGACACGACCCGGCTCAAGACGCGGGCGGTGCGCCGGGGCGACCACTATGTGCTGTCCGGCCGCAAGATCTGGATCTCGACCGCCCAAGTTGCCGAGAAGATGCTGATCCTCGCGCGCACGACGCCGTTCGAGGAGGTCACGCGGCCGTCATTGGGGATGACCCTGTTCTATACCGATCTCGACCGCAAAGCCGTCGATGTCCGCGAGATCCCGAAAATGGGCCGCAAGGCGGTCGACTCGAACCTCCTATTCATCGACGAGCTCCATGTGTCGGTCGCCGATCGCATCGGCGAGGAAGGCGAGGGTTTTCGTTATATCCTGCACGGGATGAACCCGGAGCGGATCCTGATCGGCGCGGAAGCCGTCGGTCTCGGCCGCGCGGCACTCGACCGCGCCGCCCGTTACGCGAGCGAACGGGTCGTCTTCGGGAGGCCGATCGGCCAGAACCAGGCGATCCAGCACCCGCTCGCCGAACGCTGGATCGAGCTCGAGGCGGCTGAGCTGATGGTCTTGCGCGCCGCCGCGGCTTATGACCACGGCGAGGATGCCGGCGCCTATGCCAACGCCGCCAAATACTGCGCTGCCGAGGCCGGGTTTCGCGCCTGCGAGACAGCGATCATGACCCACGGTGGTATGGGGTATGCCCGCGAGTATCATGTCGAGCGCTATTTCCGCGAGATCCAGATCGCCCGCATTGCCCCGGTCAGCCCCCAATTGATCCTGTCGCACATCGCCGAACGCGTGCTCGGCCTGCCGAAATCGTATTAATCGAGAGCGATCAGGGAGGTCGAATGACTTTACGAGTGGCGATCGGCGGGTTGGGTGCGATCGGCAGAGTCGTTGCGCAGGCCCTCGACCGCGGGATCGACGGGCTGGCTCTCGCCGCGGTATCGGCCCGCGATCAAACCCGTGCTGCGAAGGCAATGGCGGGCTTCGCCCGGCCGGTGCCGGTGGCACCGTTGGCAAGTCTATGGGAACACGCCGACCTCATCGTCGAATGCGCGCCCGCCGCGTTGTTCCGCGAGCTTGCCGAGCCGGCCCTCGCTCATGGCCGCCGCTTGATCGTGCTGAGCTGCGGCGCGCTCCTCGACAATTTCGACCTCGTCGGCCTGGCGCGCCGGCACGGCGGCCGCATTTTTGTCCCCTCCGGGGCGCTGTTGGGTCTCGATGCGGTCGCCGCCGCCGCGGAGGGCGGCATCTCGAGCGTGCATATGGTCACGCGCAAGCCGCCGCGGGGCCTCTTGGGCGCGCCCTATCTCGAGGAGAACGCCATCGACATTGCCGGACTGTCCGAGCCTAAACGCGTCTTTGCCGGCACCGCGCGTGAGGCGGCCCGCGGCTTTCCGGCCAATGTCAATGTGGCGGCGGCATTGGCGCTCGCCGGGATCGGACCCGACCGCACGACGATCGAGATCTGGGCCGACCCGATGGTCACGCGCAATGTTCATCGGATCGAGGTCGAGGCGGAAGCCGCCCGTTTCTCGATGCAGATCGAAAATGTGCCATCCGCCGAGAACCCGCGCACCGGGCGGCTGACGGCGCTCTCGGTCATCGCGGCGCTGAAGAAACTGTCGAGCCCTCTCGCCATCGGAACCTGACCCGTGGTGCAGTGACCGTCTGCTTGCAAGCAGCGCGTTTGAGGAGTAGCTCGAGTGCGCAATTGGAGGCGCGCGGTGATCCAGCGCGGCGAGAGCTATAACGAGATCTATGGCGGCTTCCGGTGGGAGCTGCCGGAGCGCTTCAATATCGGCGTTGCGGCCTGCGACCGGCACGCCGACGGCAGCCGCCGTCTGGCACTGGTTTACGAGGCGCCGAACGGCACCGCACAACGCTTCTCTTACGATGACCTGAAACGCCTATCGAACCGCTGCGCGAATGCGCTCGCGGCGATGGGGATAGGGCCTGGTGATCGGGTCGGCGTGCTGTTGCCGCAACGCCCGGAGACGGCGATCGCACATATCGCGATCTACAAGCTCGGCGCCGTGGCCCTGCCGCTCTTCACTCAGTTCGGTCCGGACGCGCTCGAGCACCGGCTCGGCGACAGCGCCGCACGGGCGCTGATCACCGACGGTGAAAATCTGGCCAAGGTGCCGGACGGCCTCTCCGAGCTCGCGACGATCCTCGTCGTCGAAGGCGACGGTCGCGGCAACCCGCTGTTCTGGCCGAGCCTCGAACGCGCCGCCGACGAGTTTTCGCCGGTGAATACCGGGATCGACGACCCGGCCCTCGTGATCTACACCTCAGGGACGACCGGCAAGCCCAAGGGTGCGCTGCACGCGCACCGCGTGCTGCTCGGCCATTTGCCGGGGGTCCAGCTGGCGCACGACTTCTTTCCGGCGCCCGGCGATCTCTACTGGACCCCGGCGGATTGGGCATGGATCGGCGGGCTCCTGGACGTTTTGCTGCCGAGCCTCTATTTCGGCGTTCCGGTGCTCGCCCATCGCGCGCGCAAATTCGACCCTGAGGAGGCGTTTGCGCTGATGGGGCGGCACGGTGTCAGAAACGCCTTTCTGCCGCCGACTGCGCTCAAGATCATGCGTCAGGTGGCGGCGCCGTGCGCGCGCTTCGGCCACCGCCTTCGCTCGGTGGCGAGCGGCGGCGAAGCGCTCGGCGAGGACATCCTCGGCTGGTGCCGCGAGGCCTTCGGGGTCGAGGTCAACGAGTTCTACGGGCAGACCGAGGCCAATCTCCTTGTTGGCAACTGCGCGTCGCTCTTTCCGGTGCGCCCGGGCTCGATGGGCCGGGCGACCCCCGGCCACCGCGTCGAGGTCGTGGCGTCGGACGGCCGACCCCTGCCGGCGGGCGAAAGCGGGATCATCGGGGTGCAGCGCCCTGATCCGGTGATGTTTCTCGGCTATTGGAACAATCCGGAGGCGACCCGGGCAAAATTCGCCGGGGAGTGGTGCCTGACCGGCGATGTCGCGGTCAAGGACGGCGACGGTTACATCTGGTACAAGGGGCGCGAGGACGACCTGATTTCGAGCGGCGGCTATCGCATCGGTCCGACCGATATCGAGGATTGCCTGATGAAGCATCCGGCCGTGCTGATGGCCGCGGTCGTCGGCAGCCCCGACCCGGTACGCGGCGAGATCGTCAAGGCCTTCGTCGTACCCAGATCCGAGGTCGCCGCCGACTGCCGCCTCGCAGACGAGATCCGCAAGTTCGTCGGTGCGCGCTTGGCCCATTATCAGGCGCCGCGGGAGATAGTCTTCGTTCCGGACCTGCCGCTGACCGCCACCGGCAAGATCATGCGCCGCGAGCTTCGCGCCCTCACACATGCTCCATCCTGACATGACGCGGCCGGCTTCAGCTGCCGTCTGGAGGTTCTGATGTTTTGGGTTGTCGTGGCCCTGTTGTATTTCGTGCTGGCGGCGGTGGCGCCAAGCATCCTCGGCCTTTTCGTCAATCGAGCGCGGCCGGATTTCCGAGCTCTGTCGTTGTCGCTGCGAGTGGCGTTTGTGGCGATCGCGCTGATCTGTCTGGCCGCGACCTCCTATGTCCATGTCGACTCCGATGAAATTGCCGTGCTCAACAAGATTTACGGGACCACCTCGCTGCCCGGCGAGCACATCATCGCGACCAATGGCGAGAAGGGCCCTCAGGCGGAGATCCTGACCCCCGGCTGGCATCCCTGGTTTCTCGTCAACGTCATTTATCAGGTCGAGAACAAAAAAGTCGTTTCGATCCCATCGGGCAAATACGGGTTCTTGAACGCCAAGGACGGGGCGCCGCTTCGCCCTGATCAGTTCCTGGCCGATTCCTTTCCGCCCGACCATGAGCAGGACATGCTCGATGCCGAGTACTTCTTGACCCATGGTGGCCAGCGGGGGCCGCAGACGACGGTCCTAACGCCGGGAAATTACCGGCTCAACACGTATCTCTGGGACCTAAGCGTCTATAACGCTGTCGATGTCGCCGAAGGCTTTGTCGGCGTGGTCAAATCGAACGTCGTCGACTCGGTGCATTTTGGCAATTTGGCTGCAGACAAGCCGGCCTCGTGCCAGCAAAAGACGGTGTCGCCGAATTCCGGCGGCGAAGCCGTCGCCGCCGACCAAGTAAAATCCGATGAAGGAAAGCTCACCGCCATCCTCGTGCCGGTCGGCTGCATCGGCATCTGGGAAAGGGCGCTGCAACCCGGGCGCTATTATGCCAATGAAGCGGCCTACAAGGTCACGATGATGAGCACCCGCGTGCAGACCTGGGAGTTCAAGGGCGGCTACAAGCGACGTTACATCGATCTGAGCCTCGATCAGGCGGGCAGCCTGACCCAGTCGCAACACGAGGAGGTTGTTCCGGTACCACCGGGCTCGGCCGACCCGGCGATCACCCTGGTTGTCGAGGGCTGGCTGGTGCCGCTCGAGCTCCGAGTTCTGGCCCAGGTGACCCCCGACAATGCGCCGTTTGTCGTGGCGTCGGTCGGCGGGCTGCCGGAGATCGAGAACAACATCATGGTCCCGACCATCCGCTCCATCGTCCGCAACGTCGTCGGCGCCCAAGGCCGGCACGTCCTGGACCTCGCCGACAATCGCGCCGAGCTCGAGCACGCGGTCGAAGATGCGATCCGGCCCGAGGGATTGCGGGCAGGGATCGTCATCAAGGAGGTCAAGTTCGGCGATCCGGCGTTGCCGCCCGAGCTGCTGGTTTCGCGAAAGCGCCAGCAACTGGCCGATCAGCTTCAGGTTACCTACCAGCAGGAGCAGAAGGCGCAGACACAACGGATCGAAACCGAAAAAGCGCGCGCCACCGCCGAACAGCAGCACCAGCTCGTCGAAGCGGTGATCGGCGTTCAGGTCGCCGAGCAGAACAAGAATGCGGCGAAGCTTCGCGGCGAGGGCCAGAAGCTCGAGCTCGAGGAGATTGCCCAGGGACAGCGGGCGCAAGCCGATGTGCTCGGCCAAGACCGGGTGCTGACCATCACTCTAGTTCAGCAGCTCCTCAAAACGATCCAGGAGAAACCCGAGATTGTGGCGCTGATCGGGCGGCTCGTCCCACAGACGGTGGTGTCGACGGGTGGCCAAGGGACCGGCCTCGACAGCGCCGCAGCGATCCTCGGAGCGCTGATCAACAATGGCGGTGGCGCTACGCCGGCGCTGGCTGGGCCATCGAGCAAAAAGTGATCCATTGCGAGAGTCAGAGGTGACATGGCCGACATTGTCCTGATCAACCCTCGCTTTGAGATTTCGTATTGGGGCCTCGAACACGCGGTGCCGTTCCTCGGCGCCAAGGCGGCCATGCCGGTTGCCAATCTGCCCCTGCTCGCGGCGCTGACCCCGCCCGGGCACAAGATCACTCTCGTCGACGAGAACGTCGAGCCGATCGATTTTGCCCGCTGCGCGCGCGCCGATATCGTCGGCTTGACTGGCATGAACGTCCAGCGCCAGCGGATGAAGGAAATCCTCGATGAGCTCAAGCGCCGCGGCGTCTTCACGGTCGTCGGCGGCCCCTGGGTCACCGTGCAGGAGGACGACATTGCGGGTCTAGCCGATGTGATCTTTATTGGCGAGGCCGAGGAGACCTGGCCGCGGTTTCTCGACGAGTGGAGCGAGGGCCGCCACGGGACTCGCTACGAGCAGGTCGAGCGCACCGATATGGCGACAGTCCCGGCCCCTCGCCTAGACTTGTTGCGGATGAAGGATTACGCGTTTGCCAGTGTGCAGTTCTCGCGCGGCTGTCCGTTCGAGTGCGAGTTCTGCGACATCATTGTCACCTTTGGCAGACGCCCGAGGATAAAGACCTCCGCCCAGGTGTTGGCCGAGCTCGATGCTCTCGTCGCGGCGGGACAGCGTTTCGCCTTCATCGTCGACGACAACCTGATCGGCAACAAAAGGGCCATCAAGCTGCTATTACGCGACGTGGTCGCCTGGCAGGAAGAGCACGGCTACCCGCTGATGTTCGCGACCGAAGCCTCGATCGATCTCGCCGAGGACGCGGAATTGATGGAGCTGATGATGCAGGCCAACATCAGCAGTGTTTTCGTCGGCATTGAAACACCGAACGAGGCGGCATTGCGCGAGACCAAGAAGCTGCAGAACCTGCGCGCCCGCGGCGGCAGCATGCTCGACAAGGTGCATCGCATCCAGCAAGCCGGGATGGAAGTCTGGTGCGGCATCATTGTCGGTTTCGATAATGACGACGCGAGCATTTTTGCTGCCCAAAGCCGCTTTCTGCGCGAGGCGCGGATCGTCAGCGTGATGGTCAACATGCTGGTGGCGATACCCAGGACCCCGCTTTACAAGAGGCTCGCGAGCGAGGGCAGGCTGACCTTGATTGAAGACCAGGAACACTCCGGCGGCTTCGGCACCAACGTCGTGCCCCTCCGGATCAGTCGGGAAGCGCTCTACACCGGCTATACCGAGTTGATGCGCGAGCTGTACACCGCAGACGCCTATTTTGCCCGGCTCGACGAATTGTTCCTCGACCCGCGGTTCCAGATCACCCAGGCCCGCACCCGCTATCTGCGCCGGCACCCGCTGCGCTGGTTCACGTGCAATGCACAGCTTCTCGCCGAAGCGGCCGGGATCTTCGTGCTGCTGATGCGCGGTATACCGGATGCAGAGCTGCGTCGCGAGTATCGCCGCCGCCTGATGCAGCTCGTTCGGCATCGGCGTGAGCCACAGATCATCCAGACTTATGCCGTCAAATGCGCGATGCATTACCACGCGCATCGAATGGTCCAAGAGCTGCTCTCTCGGTCACAGCCTTCGGCCCGCCTTGCCGCTTGAGTCACCGGAGAAACAATGGCTCACCCGATCGTCTACGGCCCGGCCCTCAGCACCTATGTGTGGAGCGCGCGGCTGGCACTGGCGGAAAAAGGCGTGACGCACGAGCTTGTTGACGTGCCGTTCGGCGCTCACCGCGAAGAGCCTCACACGTCGCGCCAGCCTTTTGCCAAGGTTCCCGCCTTTGAACATGACGGGTTTGTGCTCTACGAAACCCAAGCGATCATGCGCTATGTCGACGAGCGCTTCGCGGGGACGCCGTTGCAGCCCGAGGACGTGCACCAATGGTCGCGGATGAACCAGATCATCGGCATCGTCGACGCCTATGCTTGGCCCAGCATTGCCGGCGCGATCCTATTCAACCGCGTGCTGGTGCCGCGTTTTCTCGGCGCAACTCCGGATGAGGCGGCGATCGCCGCGGCACTGCCGCGTGCCCGCCTCTGCCTCGCCGAGATCGACCGGTTGATGGAGGATAACCGGTTTCTCGCAGCCGATTTCGTCAGCCTCGCCGATCTGATGGTGATCCCGCTGCTCTATTTTTTCAGCAACGTCCCAGACGGTAGGGCGCCTGTCGCGGAACACCCGAAATTGCAGAGCTGGATACGCCACATGGAAACGCGCCAGAGCTTCCAGGTGACAAAGCCGCCGCTGCGGTAACAAAAGTGTAGTGGTGCCGCGACGAACGGGGCGGCACGACGCCGCCTTTGATCCGCTTGTCGAACGCCGCGAACAACGCCCGCAATGCCGGCTTGGCGCTGTGGCGCTGCATTCCACCGTTTGGGCGGAGGAGGGCGATGGTCGCGGGGCTTGATCCTGGGTTCGGCGCCGCTATCGCCTCTATTATCTCAGGCGCAGGCGCCAGTGTCGCCTGTCAGCGGGCTTCCGTCGTCGCGACCCGGCACCAATCCTCTTTCCGATCGAACCGGATCGAGACCGCAAGACGCTGCCGCCAGTGCGCGGCGTAGGCCGCCGCGATGGCAGGGGAGGAGATCAGGTTCAGGTTCTCCGAGTTCGCTGCGGCGCCACGGGTCCAGTTGTAGGAGCCCGTCAGGGTGATGGCGCCGTCGATGACCATGGTCTTGGCGTGCGCGATCCGCGCTCGATCATCGATCCAGATCGGCACGCCCGCAGCGGCGAGCGGTCCCACGGCACTGTTGCGCTCGCAGGGCGTTGTCTTGTCGGCGATCAGCCGAACGTCGATGCCGCGCTCCTTGGCGCGTATCAGCGCCTCGACGATGCTGGACCCGTTGGTCAGGCCGTAGGCGCCGACCAGGATCTCACGCTCGGCATTGCCGATCGCGCGGTCGGCGAAGTCGGCGCAGTTTTCCTCGGGCGAGAAGCAAACCGCCACCGCCGCCCCCGATGAGAGCGACGAGACCGGCACAGCGGGAGAGAGCGCAGCGAGGGTCAGCGACAGGGCGGCGAGGAACATGCGGCTGTTCTAGCCGAATATGGTTAATATTTACTTAACGCGACTCATTAAATCTGGCGGCCCCGGCTCGGCTAATCGCGGATCACCGGCCGGCCGAGTTCAGGCGTCGGCGAACCGCGAGGAGGACGCACCACCTTGGTCGCCAAGGCGGCCGTCCGGATTACTCGTTGCGCTTCTGGCTTTGCCGGAGAAGGCTCGAAACGAGCCCGGGGAGCGAGGGTGCCTCACCGGGACGGAACTCGATCGGCCGGCACGACGCCATCGCCAAGAGGCCGAGACGCGCCATCTTTTGCGCCGCGTAAGCGCTCTCGGCGACACTTGCGCTCACGTGCTCCAAGACGGCGCCCCCGAGCTGCTGGGCGATCACCCCGCCGACGACATCGACGGCGCCGACCAGCCCGGCACCGCTTGCGAGTCGGCGCAACAGATGGACGGTGCCGGTGAGGCCGGGGCGCTGGCCGAAGATCTCGGCGATCTCACGAATCAGTCGCGTCGCTCGTGCGGCAAAAAACAGCGTGTCGAGCAGCACGGTCGGGCTGATCGCGTTGATCGCGAAGGCCTGCGCCGCAGCGCGGCGGGTCGCCGCCTGCGCCAGCTGATCGGCCGGTGCCAGCACAAAGCGTGAGAAAAGTTCGAGCGCATCATGCCCCGTATGATGAGGTTCGAGAACGGCCCGATAGCTACCGACGGCCTTGCCGAGCAACGGGTCGCGGGCAAGGATCGCCGCCGCGGCGTCGATCTCCACCTTGAGTTCGCTCGCCAGGGCCGATGGGATCAGGCGCCTGAGGCGCTCGGCCGAGCGCAGGCGAAACAGCCCGCGCAGCTCCGCCGTCAGCCAATAGAGAGCACCCCCGGCGCCGGCCGCGACTGCGGCGGTTGCCAGGATGCCAACGCCCGTGCCGTGCGCGAAGGCGCCATCGACGAATTGCGCGAGATCGATCCCAACCACACCGGCCACGAGAATGCCGAGCCCGGTCACCGCGACGGCGAAAGGTGACGGAAGGCCTCGCGCCGTCACTGGCGGGAGGCTCGGTTCCGGGACCGCCGGCAAGCCGAGATCCAGCCGACCGATCTCCGCGGTCTCGACAATGCGCGGCCGAAGTCGCTCGCGGATCGGCTCGGTTTCGGTCGTCATGAGAGAGTGTCCTCCCGCAGAAATCGAGCGCCTTGGCGAGATTAATATGGGAAGCGCTGTCCTCTCCTGCACTCGGCCAGGGTAGGAGTGCCGCGACCACCCCGACGGCTCGATTACCGGAGAACTTCCTGAAGGTGCGGGTATAGAATTGGCACATATGGTTACAATTGACGAAACCCGCCTTGGCCACATATTCAGGGGATGCCGAAGGCCACTTCGCCGAGGATACCGCGGGGAACAGGCAGATTTTGATGGACGTGGCTAATGATCCAGCGTGCATTCTTGGAGCTGATCAGTTCGGCAACATGTGGGCGACTAAGATGCTCGCCGACGGCAGCCAAGTCCGGGTTCAAATTCGCGATGGCCAGATCACAAATGGCGGTATCAACGCCGCTCCTCGTGCTCTCAATCCGTCCAGCGGCTTATCCGTCGCAACTCGACCGGGATCTCCACAATGAACGATCAGCTGCTATCCCCAGACGAGGCCTTTCGCGCGATGTTCAAATTCCTCGAAGCTTACTACGTGCGCGCGGGGGCCGAAAAGGTGATCTTGCTGCGGTCCTGAGCGACATACAAATAATCTCAGACGATCGGTTGCCTTCAGATCCGGCCACATGGAACGACTGGCTTGACGCGATCAGAAGCGTTGTCGAAGAGCGTACCTGCTTGGGCGAGACGGCGGCCGTAACGAACCGCTAGCTCAGCGATCAGTTCGGAGCCGGCACCACCCATTCGCCTCGAGCCTGGTGGGCTAGCTCATCGCATGACGGAGCGTCGGATCTCCTACAGCTAGAGGGTTTCACGCTGCCGGGTGGAGTGTTAGGCCGGTCGCCTCTGCCGCAGTGTCAAAAAAAGCGGCGCCCGTCGACGCCGCTCGCAGTTGGTCGCACGAGGACGCGATCACGCCCTGCGGTGGCGGCGGCGGAACAGGCCGAGACCGGCGAAGGCGGCTCCGAGGATCGCCAAGCTTCCCGGGTCTGGTGTCATGACCGTTGGCGGCGCGCTCAAGCTGGCCGCCTCCTCCAGCGAAAAATAGGTCGCATCGCAGGTGCCGGGGTTGTCGTTCGGCATAAACTGCGGGCAGTTTACGGCGCCGGTGGCGCTGGCCAATCAAATCTTTAACTATAGGCAGCGGGATAAGCCCTGTTGACAGTCTGGCCTAGCCCCAAACTCGCCTGGGTTGTCGCGAGAGTGACACTCTCGACGGGACCAAGACGGCAGGCTGGGGCAGTTACCACGTTGCAGCTCATTCTCTTGGCGTCGATCGAGAGCCGCTCCGTATCGGGGGGAGCCAACGAGACCACCTGCGCTTTATCGGTTTGAAAATGCGCGGGCGCAGCCGCTCGCGGATCGGCTCGGTTTCGGTCGTCATGCGAGGGCGTCTCCCAGCAGAAAGTCGAGCGCCTTGTCGAGATTGATATGGGGAACGCCGTCCCCAGCCGCCGGCGCGATGCGCGGCGGCTGGAACACCGGGAACTCGGTGAAGCGCTCCCCCCAGAACCCCCCGGGCGGCGGCATCACCGGCACGATCCCAGGGAAAAAGCGGATCCGCCGTTCGCCGCCTTCGGGCAATCCGATCACCACATCGACCTTATGTCCGTCAATCACGTCGGTGCCGTCCTCGGTGCAGCGGATCGAGGCTAGCGCCGTCGCCGCCACCCGCGCACGCGCCTCCTTGGCGCGCAGTGTCGGCACGGCCACCAGATTGGCCATCAGCGCTTCGAGATGATCGCGCTGCAGCGCCGGCACGTGGTCGGCCTTGGTCGCGGCAAAGAGGACGCGGTCGATGCGCGCGCCGAACAAGAGCCGCAAGAGACTGCGCCTGCCGAAACGGAACACGGCAAGGATCGTCTCAAGCGTCAGGCGCTGATCGGCGAAGGCCTCCTCCCCGTCATTGAGCGCGCGTAGCACGTCGACGAGGACGATCTGGCGATCGACGCCGCGAGCCAGCTGCGTGAAAAACGGCTGAACCACATTCCGCTTGTAGGATTCGAAACGGGCTTCCATCAATGCCGCCATGCTGCCTTCTCGCGTACTCGCGCCGATCGCGAACGGCATCGGGCAAAACGACAGCTGCGATAGATCGGCGATCTGCCCCGGGTTCAAGAACCGCCCGGGCTGCAGCAGGCTCAGCTGCTCCTGGGTTCGACATGCCGCAAGAAAGGCCCGGTAGAGATCGTGCCCCCGCTGTGCCACTTCCGGATCGGCGGCACTGTCTGCCGGGTGACGCGCGAGAAAGTCGAGCCAGTCCCGGGCAAGCGGAGCGCGTGCGCCACACCGCGCCCGCTCGAGAGTGGCTCGCGACCAAGCGCGGTAGCTTTGACGAAGAAGCGGCAGATCGAGCAGCCATTCGCCGGGATAGTCGAGGATCTCGAGGCTGAGTTCCGCGGTGCCGCCGGCGGCGCGACCCAGGAAGCCCGCCGGGGTGAAGCGCAGCGACAGAGCGGCTCGACGCAGATCGGTCGTACTCGGCGGCCAATGTGGCGGGTCGGCCGCAAGCGCGGCGATCGCGTCGCGAACCGGAAATGGCGCGATGGTTTCGGCCTCGGGCGCGCGCCGTTGGACGACGGATAGGCGCCGCTCTGCCGCGGCGCGCAGAAACGGTAGGCGGGCCGAGTGGGCGACGGCGCTCAAAAGGTTGTGGACGAGGCTGGTAATAAATGCGGTCTTGCCTGAACCGCTGAGCCCGGTGACGGCGAGCCGCACGGTCCGGTCACGGAGGAGCCCGGTCAGCGTCGCCAGGCGGTCGGACCGCAACAGGGGCAACGCTGTCGCCGGCAGCTACCCGGGCGGCTTCATTGCGACGTCGAGCATAACGTTGGGCAGGATCTCGCGGATGACGCCGCGCAGCGTCGACTCGTCCGCACCGGATGCCGCCGCGATCACCCGGCGCGAACCGCGCCGCAGCACCCGGGCGGTGGCGCGGCCGTCGCGGCCCGGACGGATCGTCGCGAACGCGTCGGCCGGCTCAATTCGTTTCAAGATGCGTTTGAGAGTCTGCAGCCCTTCTGGGGTTTCGATGTCGTAGACGGGTGTCTCCGAACTCTCCGGCTCCTGCTCTTCCTCAACCGCGGCATCGACCGCCTCGACCGGCCGATAGCGGGCGAACGACTGGTAAATGGCGCGACCCGCGTCGGCGTCGATGCGCGATTGCAATTCCCAACTTTCACCCCGCGCCGACAGCTCGGTGATCAGCGCGAACATGTCGTCGCAATCCTCCTCGTGCGAGCAGGTCAGAAAGGCGAGACGTCCGTCATGTTCGACGACGCGGTCGTCATCCTCGGCAAAGCCGAGCTCGGCCAGCGCGTTGTCGAGCGCACGGCGCGACGCGACGAGCAATGTCGTCACGTGCAGGCGGCGGCCGCTCTCCGCCGGGTCCTTCTCCGCCATCCAATTTCCTCCGCATCACCGCGAATCGATTCTATGCGGCTATCGCCAGGCGCGCGATGAAAAATACGAGCTCGTTGGCCCTGCGGCGAAAACGCCGAGGGACGTCGGTAATTCTGCCGCAAAGTTGGCGCATCATCCTGCCGGGCCAAAGGCGGCGATCCGTTCCCGGTTCGGGGCGTGAAAATTCCCGCTTCCCATCACGGTAATTCTCCCGCAACCGGTTGTTTTTGCTATGCTTTGTTCGCGAGGACGGGGTCGAACCGAAAAAAATACCCGGTTTTTCCCGTCGAACCGGGAACGGCGCGGCTCAGCCGGGCCGGCGCGCGCCGCTGCGGTTGAGGCGGGTATCGCTGTGAACGCCGACATTGAGCAGGAGGCCGAAGCCCAACATCACCGCGAGCATCGCGGTACCGCCATAAGAAATCAGCGGCAAGGGCACGCCGACGACCGGGATCAGGCCCATCACCATCGCCGTGTTGATGAAGACGGAGAGGAAGAAATTGGTCACGATGCCGAGGCCCAAAAGGCGCCCAAACTGATTACGGCTCCGGAGCGCGATCGCAAAACCGTAGACGATGATCATCGAATAGAGCGCCAGGAGCCCGAGCCCGCCGACGAGGCCGAACTCTTCGGCCAAGGTCGTGAAGATGAAATCGGTCTGCTTCTCCGGCAAAAAACTCAGATGGCTTTGGCTGCCCTGCAGAAAGCCTTTGCCGAATAGCCCCCCGGAGCCGAGCGCTATCTTCGATTGCAGAATGTGATAGCCGGCGCCCAGCGGGTCGCTGTCCGGATCAAGAAAGGTATAGATCCGGTTTTTCTGGTAATCGCGCAGAAAATGCCACACCCCCGGCAGCGCAGCAGCGGCAGCCGCTGCGGTCAACGCGAAGTAGCGCAGGCGCACCCCGGCGATGAAGAAGAGCACGATGCCGCCCATCAGCAGCATGATCGCGGTGCCGAGATCGGGCTGTTTGAGGACCAGCGCCGCCGGCACGCCGACCGTCAGCGCGGGCAGGATCAAATAGCGGATGCGCCCGATCTCCTCGCTCGAGAGGCTATGGAAATAGCGCGCGAGGGCGAGCACCACAGCGACGTTCATCAGCTCGGAAGGCTGCAGCTGGATTATCCCGAGATCGATCCAGCGTTGCGCTCCCATCCCGACAAAGCCGCGCAGATCGACGGCGACCACCAGCGCCAGGACAATGGCATAAACCCAAGAGGCCGCCCGGAACCAGTGGCGGATGTCGACGAGCGCCGCGCCGACCATCAGGAGCAGCGCTATCGCGAAGCGCATGGTTTGTTTCGCAGCCCACGGTTCCATGTTGCCGTCGGCTGCCGAATAGAGCACCGCAATCCCGAAGCATGCGGCCGTGCAGATCAGCAGCACCAGCCCCCAGCTGATGCCCCGGATCTTCTGCCAAAGCCTCGGCTCGCTTTGGTCGAGGTCGGCGGACAGGCTCGCCACGGCTCAGCCACCCGGCGTATCCGCGCGGGGTTGGGAGGGCCAATCGGGCGGAGGGAGCTGCGCCACCGTATCCCCGCCGGGAACCCGCCGCGCAGGATCGCGGCGCTGCACCTCGCGCAAGACGTCGCGGCAAATCGGCCCGGCCACTTCTGAGCCGTGGCCGCCCCTCGCCCCGCCGTGCTCAACGACGGTCGCGCACACGTAGCGCGGCGCTCCGACCGGTACGAAGCCTACGAACAGGGCGTGGTCGCGCTCCTTCCATGGGATCTGGCTGATCTTGCGCAGTCCGTGCTCATGCTCGTATTCGCTAATCGCCCGGACTTGCGACGTGCCCGACTTGCCGCCCATGGCGAAGCCGGGATCGGTGATGCGTTCGGCATAAGCCGTGCCGCCCTGCTCGTTGACGACCGCGTTCATGCCGTCGACAACGAGGCCCAGCACGCGGGGGTTGACGCCGAGTGCCGGAAAATCGGGCGACGTCGGGTCGCCACCCGGCGGCATGGCACCGTCGGCGCGCACGAGGCGCGGGACGACCGCCCGGCCGGTAACGAGGCGCGCCACCATCGTCGCGATCTGCAACGGTGTCGCCAGCACCGATCCCTGGCCGATCCCGGCGATCACCGTCTCGCCCTGCGACCAGACGCTCCCGGATGTCGCGAGTTTCCACTCCCGGCTGGGGATCAGCCCGGCGCGCTCGCCGGGAATATCGAGACCGACCACACTCCCATAGCCGAAACGGCGCGCCATCGCCCCGAGGCGATCGATCCCAAGCCGCCGCGCAGTCTCGTAGAAAAAGACATCGCAGGACCTTTTAATCGCCTCCCGCACGCGCAGGGTGCCGTGCCCGTGTTCCCGCCAGCAGTGAAACGTGGCATTGCCGAGCTCGAGGTAGCCGGGGCAGCTGATCGGCGTCTCCGGGGTTAATACTCCGGCTGCGAGTGCGGCCGTCGCGACCACCGGCTTGAATGTCGAGCCCGGCGGATAGACGCCGGCGATAACCTTGTTGGTCAGCGGGTGGCGCGGATCCGTCGAGAGCTGCTGCCACACCGCCGGGGTGAGCCCGGTGGTGAAGGGTGCGGGATCGAAGCTTGGGCTCGAGACGAGGGCGAGGATGTCACCGGTCACGACGTCGAGCAAGACGCTGGCCACACTCTCCTCGGTGCTGCAACGGCGCGCCAGGAAGTCCTGCATCGCAGCATCGAGGCCGGTCACTGCATCCTTGCCGGGCGTTCCGGGGACCCGGTCGAGCTCGCGGACGACGCGGCCAAAAGCGTTGACCTCGACCTGACTCGTCCCGGCACTGCCGCGCAGCTCGTCGTCCTGCGACTTTTCTACCCCGCTCTTGCCAATGCGAAAATCCGGCAGTTCGAGCAGGGGGTCTCCAGTCAGCTCCGACTCGGACACAGCAGCGACATAGCCAATCGCATGCGCCGCGGTCTCGCCCAGCGGGTAGGATCGGGTGAGGCCTTGTTCGATTGCCACGCCGGGCAGTTCGGGAATGGCGACCTCGACCCGCGCCATCTCGTCCCAGGTTAGATTGGCGCGGACCACGACCGGCACGAAAGAATGCTTGCGCCGCACGTCGCGCAATACCCTGCGGCGGTCCGCCTCGCCGACCTCGATCAGCCCGGCGAGGGCGTCGAGCGTCGCGGCGACATCCCCAGCCTGCTCGGCCACGATGACGAGACGATAGTTCTGTTGATTATCGGCGAGTGCTACGCCGAAGCGATCAAGGATACGCCCGCGCGGCGGCGCCAGCAGCTGCAGATTGATGCGGTTTTCGTCGGCAAGAACGACGTACCGGTCCGACTCCAGGATTTGGAGCTGGTACATGCGCGCGGCGAGACCGGTGACGAGGGTCGCTTGGCCGACGGCGAGGATCGCTGCCCTCCGGGTCAACAGTTTTTGGCGTCGCGCTTCGCGCTGCATCGTTTCTAGGCCTCGCCCAACTGCTCGGTCAGGCGGCGCGGGTCATCCCGCGCCCATCACCGCGCGCTGAGTTCGGCCGAGCAAAAAGCTCGCCGCCGGAAACACCGAAATGGTCAAGACTGCGCGAAAAACGGTTCCAGGCAAATCGACCAGCAGCCCGGCCGTCAGGCAATGCAGGGTCCACAGCAACAGCATCGCGCCGCCTGTCAGCATCGTGAAGCCGGCCCATACGAACGGGAACGGCTGGTTGACGACGTGGCGCCGATGACGCAACACGACAACGCGGGTGAGCAACAGGACGAGAGCGGTGGTGCCTACCGGCGCACCGGCGAGCAGATCCTGAGCGACGCCGATCAGAAAGAGGGCGAGAGGGGGCAGCAGATCCGGTCGATAGATCGTCCAATGGTAAACCGCCATCAACGTAAAGGCAGGAGCGAGCGCAGCATAGCCCGGAATCGGCGCCGGCTGGATCGAGATCACCGACGCCAGCAACGTGGTCGCGATCGGCAGCAAGCGGGCGGCGGGGTTGTCGAGGCGTTGCGGGGCGGGCGCGCCGGTGGGTTTTAGCGCCATCTGGCCGCTCACCGCCGGCCTAGCTGGTCGCCGGCCTGCGATTCGGCGCGCCGGCCGCCGCGCGCGGCGATCGGCATGGGCTTGGGCAGCCCATCGGCCAGTCCATAATCGACGATCCGCAGATACTCGACTCGCGACAGCTCGACGCACGGCTCGACACGGGGCGCCTCGCCATCGACGGACGCGACCACACCGACCGGCAGCCCCGGGGGGAAAACGCCTCCCTGTCCCGAGGTGACGACGCGGTCGCCAATCTTGATCGCGGCTGGGGTATCCAGATATCGAAGGCTCGGGCGCTCTGAGTTGTCGCCTGCCAGCAGCGCCCGTTGCTGCGTCCCTTCGACGATCACCGGCACCCGAGAGTTCAGATCGGTCACGAGGAGGACCCGTGCGGCCCGGCTTCCAACCTCCGAGACACGTCCCACGAGGCCCTCGCCGGTCACAGCGGCTTGGCCGCGCTCTACCCCGTTCTCGCTGCCGGCGTGAATCATCAGGCTACGCACATAGGCCCCGCCGGAATTCGCGATCACACGAGCCGTGATAAAGGTTGTCGCGGGCTCGGGCGTCAGCTTCAGAAGTTCGCGCAGCCGGGCATTCTCGGAAGCAAGCCTGAACGCAGCCTGTTGCCAGTTCAGCAATCTCTCGTTCTCCTCGGAGAGGCGGTGATTGTCCTGATAGACGGCGACGAAGTCTCGAGCGCGGTCCACGAGATGTCCGAGGGCAGCTAGCGGGCGGGACAATACGTCGAGCGCCGGCGAGGCAGTGTCCGTCACGGCGAGCCGAAGAGATTCGAACAAGACCTGATCGGCTTTGCCGAGGATGACCATCATCGCGGACAGCAAAACCAGAAGCGGGAGGGCTAGCCGCTGAATGGCCGCACGACGTGGCGGCGATAACCCAATCATCTCGCCGGCTCGCGCCGCGCTTGCCGAACTCGACTGCGCCCACGCTCGTAGCGGAGTTTGCAAACCCCGCCATGCCAAGGCGCTCCGCGCCATTCGGACGCGATTATGTTCATGACGTCCCCTAACCCCCCAAAGATTAAGATTCTACCACATGTTGACCAACACGTTTTTCAGGGTTTTCATTTCTTCGAGGGCACGGCCCGAGCCAAGCGCCACGCAGGTCAGCGGGTCGTCGGCGATTGAGACCGGCAGCCCCGTAGCGTGCCTCAGCACCAGATCGAGATTGCTGAGCAGCGCGCCGCCGCCGGTCAGCACGATCCCCTTATCGACGATGTCGGCGGCGAGTTCGGGGGCGGTATGTTCGAGCGCCACCTTAGCGGCCTCGACGATCGAACCAACCGGTTCGGCGAGACTCTCGGAGATCTGACGCTCGCTGATCACGATTTCCTTCGGCACCCCGTTCATCAGGTCGCGTCCCTTGATCTCCATCACGCGCCCCTCGCCGTCCTCCGGCATGCAGGCGGACCCTATCTCCTTCTTGATCCGCTCGGCGCTGCTTTCGCCAACGAGGAGATTATGGTTGCGCCGAATATAGGCGATGATCGCCTCGTCCATCTTATCGCCTCCGACCCGTACCGATCGGCAATAGACAATGCCACCGAGGGACAGCACCGCAACCTCGGTCGTTCCGCCCCCGACATCGACGACCATCGAACCCGTCGGTTCGGTCACCGGAAGACCGGCGCCAATCGCGGCCGCCATCGGCTCTTCGATAAGAAAGACGCGTCTGGCGCCCGCGCTTTCGGCTGATTCCTGGATCGCCCGCCGCTCCACCGCAGTCGAGCCCGACGGCACGCAAACGATGATCTGGGGCGTGGCGAAGCTGCGCCGATTATGCACCTTGCGGATGAAATGCTTGATCATTTCTTCCGTCACCTCAAAGTCGGCAATGACGCCGTCGCGCAACGGTCGGATCGCCTGAATGTTGCCCGGGGTGCGGCCGAGCATCAGCTTTGCTTCTTCGCCGACGGCGAGGACCTGTTTTCTGCCGCGGACGCTGGCGATCGCTACCACGGATGGCTCGTTCAACACGATCCCCCGGCCTTTCACGTAGACCAGAGTGTTTGCGGTGCCGAGATCGATCGCCATATCGGCAGACAGCAAACCCAACATTCTTCCAATCATCTCACCGCGAACCTAAAGCCGCAGGTGATCCCAGGGTCGGGCTCGGCACCGGGATACCCCCCGCTAGTCATGCTCCTCGACCGACGATCCCGTGCCCTGCTCATGCAACCGGTGCCCCCCATCGGCCGGCCCGAAGGCCTCACATCTAGTCCATCTCCCGAGCCGACCCGATCCTTACGGATCGCCCCGGCCTTTGCAAGCCGGCTATCGAGCGGCGGCTCGACAGCCCTGATTGCGCCCATCCCGTCAATTGCTCGTCAGATGGCGGAAGGGCTATCATCGGCGCCGGACAAGTTGGCCCGGGATCGTTTTGTTTGAGGAAAAGGTCTATTACATTCAGCAGGGCTGCGATGCGGATGACGGTCCCGGAAATGGAGGCGGCAGGCGGCGGTGATAGTCAATCTCAATCAATATCGAAAGAAGCGCCGGCGGAGCGAAGCGGACCGCCGTGCGGCGGATAATCGGGTCCGTTTCGGGCGCAGCAAAGAGGAACGCAGCAGGGACCTGCGCGAGAGCGAGCGTACCAAAAAGGAGATAGACGGCAAACGTCTCGATTAACGCTGACGACATCGGGACCGGCAGATCTCTCTCGCGCTCCATAACCGGAAGCGCTCGCCGATACGCCCGCCTGGCGGGCGCGCCGATCGGAAAAAAGACCGGAGTCGGCAAGCCGGCTCCGGTCAGGTTGCGGGTGGCAAACCCGCGACAGGGAGACTTTGCCAAGCCGGACTACGAAAATGAAGGCGAGCGTCCGGCATCCCGCCTACGCTGTTAACAAGCGAACAAACTGATTGTTCCAGTCCCGGGCCAGCGGCTGTCCCGGTTATGCTGCGCGATGCCCATTCGTTTTTCGCTCAACCGGATACCGGAACGGCGACGAGCGGTTGCTGGACCGGTCAACCAGTCGGCGCGACAATAGGCCGCCCCGATCAACGGAAATTTCGGATCGTCCGGCAGCCGCGTCAAACAGCGGGATCGGGCGGTTACGAACGGTCGGCCCCGGCATCACAATATCGGCCTCCTGAGCTTGGACAATGCCAGTCAATCGACGCAAGGCTTCACGGCCGCGCGAGAGCCGCGAACGGATAGTCCCGACCGGGACATCGAGAACCGTTGCGACTTCCCTGTAGCTCATTCCCTCCAAGCCGATTAGCAGGATTACCAACCGCTGCGCACGGGGGAGTTTGGCGATAGCGCGCTCGAGATCGCGCAGCTCCAGGCGGGTTCCTTGCTGTGGTGCGCGGGCCAGCAGCGGCTCGTGCCCACTCAAGCCGACCGCTGTTCCTTCCCGTGCGGTTCGCCGGACATGGTTGATGTATTGGTTGTGAAGTATCGTGAACAACCAAGCCCGCAAGTCCGTACCCTGTTGCCACAGATGCAATTTGCTGAGAGCACGGGTCAGGCACTCCTGAACGAGATCATCCGCGGTGATGAGGTCGCGGGTCAGCGCGCGCGCATAGCGCCGAAGGCGGGGAATTTCGGCTTCGATGTCCCGATAAGAGCCCGCCACAGAGGGCTACTCCCGATGGCCACAATCGGCCGAGGGGCCGATCCTAAGGCTTTAGAGTCTATCGACGCGATGTTATCCGATGATGTCAGGGCGAGCGGTTTTGTGTAAGAATTTGTAACCATATGTATGGGTGAGTTGGAGAAGCCCGTCCGAAAACCCTCGCCGTCGATCGGTTGTCGGGGGGTCGGACCCCGACAAAGGGTAGACGAAGTTGGCCGGCAATCGCGACAACGGTCACATCCTAATCGTCGACGATCAGCGCGAGATCTGCGATCTGGTCCAGGAATATCTGGCCAGCGAAGGCTACCGTGTCTCGACCGCACATGATGGCGCGGGTATGCGCCGGGTGATTGCCCAAGACCCGGTCGATCTGGTCATCCTCGACCTGATGCTCCCTGGCGAGGACGGATTGACGCTCGCTCGCTCGCTGCGCGAGGAATCGAGCGTTGGGATCATCATTCTGACTGGGCGTGGCGAGACGGTCGACCGCATCATCGGCCTTGAAATGGGCGCGGATGATTATCTGCCAAAGCCGTTTCACCTGCGTGAGCTGTTGGCTCGGGTCAAAAGCGTGCTGCGGCGGGCCTCGACCCGGTCCGCCGATAGACAAGCGGTATCTCGACCGAGGGCACGGTTCGCCGGCTGGAGCCTCGATCTCTCTACTCGTGAGCTCCTTTCTCCCTCAGGAGAGGAGGTCCGGCTCACCACTGGCGAATTCGATTTGCTCGCGGCGTTCGTCAATAACGCCAATCAGGTGCTGACCCGCGATCGGCTGCTCGATCTCGCCCGCAATCGCGAGGCTGGCCCGTTTGATCGGACGATCGACGTCCAGGTCGGCCGGCTTCGGCGGAAGCTTGAAGACGATCCGCAAAGGCCGTCGATGATCAAGACGGTGCGCGGCAGCGGCTATATCTTCACACCGTCAGTCGAAGTGACCTGAGGTTGCGGGCATTGGTGTCCGGCCCACTTCTGAACCGGCCTCCGCGCACCCCCGATCACACGGTCAAGTAGCTGCGGACCGCCGCCTCGTCCATGTCCTCGCGACGGCCGCAAACCACCACCTCGCCGCGCTGCATAACAAAATAGGCGGCAGCGAGATTGCGGGCGAAATCGAAATATTGCTCAACCAGAAGGATTGCCATATTGCCGCGCTCGGCGAGAGCGCGGATCACGCGCTCGATATCCTTGATGATCGAGGGCTGGATACCCTCTGTCGGCTCGTCGAGGATCAGGAGGCGTGGCCGCGTGACGAGGGCGCGGGCGATCGCCAGCTGCTGCTGCTGACCACCGGATAGGTCTCCGCCGCGGCGGTGCAGCATGTCCTTGAGTATCGGGAAAAGAGCGAAAATCTCATCCGGGATGTGGCGCAGCTCGCGCGCCAGCGGTGCAAAGCCCGTTTCGAGATTCTCGAGCACGGTCAGCCGGGCGAAGATTTCGCGGCCCTGAGGTACCAAGGCCAACCCAGCGCGGGCGCGCTGATGCGGCGGAGCGTCGTTCAGGACCTGATCTTCCCAAACGATGCGGCCGGAACGGATCGGCTGGAGCCCGAAGATTGCCCGCAGCAAGCTCGTCTTGCCGACGCCGTTGCGGCCGAGGATGCACGTCACCTCGCCCTTTTTTGCGATCAAGCTGACGCGGCGCAGCGCATGACTGGCTCCATAATAAAGATCGATCGCCTCAACTGACAGCATCGTTTTCAGCGGCCGAGATATACTTCGATGACGCGGGGATGGTTCTGCACGTGGTCGACCGAGCCTTCGGCCAAGACCGAGCCTTCGTGCAGCACGGTCACTCGCGCGCCGAGGCTGCGAACGAATGCCATGTCGTGCTCGACCACGACGATCGTACGGTCCTTTGCAAGATCGAGGATCAACCCGGCGGTTTCCTCGGTTTCACGGTCGGTCATCCCCGCTACCGGCTCGTCGAGCAACAGGAGAGTGCGGTCGTGGATCAGCAACATGCCGATCTCGAGCCATTGCTTCTGGCCGTGACTGAGCAAGCCGGCCGGCTGTCCGCTCCGCTCGGCGAGACCGATGCGGGCCAACGTCGCGTCAATACGATCGCGGCGGGCTGGGTTCAGATGAGCGAAGAGCGTCCTCCAGGTGCCGCGGGAGTCAGCGAGCGAGAGCTCCAGATTTTCAAAGACGGTCAAGTTTTCAAAGACTGTCGGACGCTGGAATTTGCGGCCGATGCCGAGATTGGCGATCTCGGCCTCATCGAGGCGGCTCAAATCCGCCGTGCCCCGAAAGAACACCTCGCCCGAATCGGGCCGGGTCTTGCCGGTGACGACGTCCATCATCGTCGTCTTACCGGCGCCGTTCGGACCGATGATCGTGCGCAGCTCGCCCGTCTCGACGATCAGCGACAGATCATTCAACGCCTTGAACCCGTCGAAGCTCACGGTCACCCCGTTGAGGTAGAGCAGCGCTTCGGTCAGCGGCGTCGCCGTCTTCATGCCTGCTCTCCGGCCGGAAGCGGAGCAGCCGCTTGCGCGCGGATCCGGATCGGGCGCCACAGCAGCCCAACGATCCCGCGCGGGAAGACGAGCGTCGTCAAGATGAACAGTGCGCCGAGCACGAACAGCCAGGTTTCGGGCGCGGCACCGGTCAGCCAGGTCTTCGCCGAGTTGACGAGGACGGCGCCGACAATTGCCCCCACCAGGGTGCCGCGCCCGCCGACCGAGACCCAGATAGCGACCTCGATCGAATTGCCGGGAGAGAATTCGCTCGGATTGATAATCCCGACCTGCGGAACGTAGAGGGCTCCCGCGATGCCGGCCAGCACGGCCGAGAGGGTAAAGACGAACAGCTTCGCATTGGTGACCGAATAGCCGAGAAAGCGCACTCGGCTTTCGGCATCGCGCAATGCCAACAATACGCGGCCGAGCTTGGAGGCGGTGATATACCGGCACAAAAGATAGCCGAGCCCGAGCGCCAGCACCGAGGCGATATAAAGGCCGAGCCGTGTCGACGGCTGGTGGACGTCCCAGCCAAGGATATCCTTATAATCGGTCATCCCGTTGTTGCCGCCGAACCCCATATCATTGCGGAAGAAGGCGAGCATCAGCGCGTAGGTCATCGCCTGCGTGATGATCGAGAGGTAGACCCCGGTGACGCGCGAGCGGAAGGCGAGCCAGCCGAATACCAGCGCGAGCAGGCCGGGGACCACGACCATCATCGCCGCCGCATAGGCGAAATGGTCAAACCCCCACCAGAACCAGGGCAGCTCTTTCCAATTGAGGAAGACCATGAAGTCGGGCAGCAACGGATTGCCGTAGACGCCGCGGGTGCCGATCTGCCGCATCAGGTACATCCCCATGCAGTAGCCGCCCAGAGCGAAGAAGGCGCCGTGCCCGAGGCTCAGAATCCCGGCATACCCCCAAATCAAATCGAGGCTCAGCGCCAGGAGCGCGTAGCATAGGTACTTGCCCAACAGCGGAACGAGGTAATCGGGCAGCGCAGCAGGAAAGTCCGGCGGAACCCAAAAGTTGAGGACCGGCACGGCCAGAACGAGCACCATCCCGCAGGCGGCGAAGCTCGCCCAGAAACCCAGGCTCCACGCGCTCTTGTGTCGATCGCCGGGGAGTGCCGGCACGGTTTACGCCTCCGCCTCCGCCGTGCGTCCCTTGAGCGCGAAAAGGCCGCGCGGCCGCCGCTGGATGAACAATATGATCGCCACCAGCACGACGATCTTGCCGAGGATCGCGCCGGCGACCGGCTCGAGGAATTTATTGACGACGCCGAGGGACAGGGCGCCGACCAGGGTCCCCATCAAATTCCCGACCCCGCCGAACACGACGACGAGAAAGCTGTCGACGATATAGATCGTGCCGAGATTTGGACTGACATTGCCGACTTGGCTCAACGCTACGCCGGCCATGCCGGCGATCCCCGACCCGAGGCCGAAGGTCAATGCATCGATCCGGGCGGTACGGATGCCCATCACCGAAGCCATCGGGCGGTTCTGGGTGACGGCGCGCATATGGAGCCCGAAGCTGGTCCGATTGAGGATCAGCGCGAGCCCCCCCAAGACGATGAAGCAGAAGACGATGATGTAGAGCCGGCTCCAGGTAACGGTGAACCCGCCGATCGGATCGAACCCGCCGGTCATCCAGCTCGGGTTGGAAACCTCCTTGTTGGGCGAACCAAAAATCGAGCGCACCGCCTGCTGCAGGATCAGGCTGACGCCCCAAGTCGCGAGCAAAGTTTCGAGCGGACGGCCGTAGAGGAACCGGATTACGCTGCGCTCCAGAAGCACACCCACCGCCCCCGCGAACAGAAATGCCACCGGCACCGAGACCAAGAGATAGGCGTCGATCCAATCTCCCGGCAGGAATGAGCGGAACAACTGCTGGCAGACATAGGCGGTATAGGCGCCGAGCATGATCATCTCGCCATGCGCCATGTTGATGACGCCCATCACACCAAAGGTTATGGCGAGACCGATTGCGGCTAGCAACAGCACGCTGCCGAGGCTGATTCCCTGGAAGAGATTGGCAGCGATGCCGACCAACCGGAGCCGGTCACCGATCGAGGTGAGTGCTGCGTCGGCCGCCTTTTGCAGCTCGGGATCGGTATCCGGAGCGGCGCGAAACTCGTCGAGCAGGTTCCTGATTTGCGGGTCGGTCGTCGTGCCGAGCGCGCGGAGCGCGGCGAGCCGTTCTTCCTTACTGCCCGAGACCAGCCGAGCGGCGGCGAGGCTCTGCTGCATTGCTGCGCGGATCTCCGGATCCTTTTCAGCCGCAATCGCTTTTTCGAGCAACGCCGCCTCGGCGGCCGAGGGATGCCTCAGCGCATCCCGGGCGGCGGTGAGCCGGGCGGCGGGATCGGTGCTGAACAGGGTCAGAGCGCCGAGCGCGCCTTCGATCGCACCGCGCAAGCGGTTGTTGACGATGATGCGGCCGAAGTTGTCGGGATCGACACCGGCAATGTCGTCGCCGGTCACGGCGTCGCGCACTTTCGTTGTCCCACCATCCGTCACGGAAATGACGACGCGGCCATCGGCGCTCTTGGAGAGCCGTCCATCGCTCAGTGCCTGGAGAACCGGAACCGCACGCGGGTCTCCGAGTCCGCCGAGCGCGATGACCGCCTTTTCCTTCTCGGCGAAGCTGTCGCCGGCGAGGTTTCCGACGAGCATTGCGAAATCATCGGCCTTCGCCGAGACCGGTGTTGCGAGCAGCAGGATGAGCCCGGCGAGCCGAGGGAGTCGCATAATCACGGCGCACCGCCCTTCCCGGCCCCGGACGGACGGGGGGCGCGCCGCGACGGACTCACCGGGCCGTCAATCCTTGTATTTGGGCTCTGTGCAATTGCCGCAGACCCAAGGATAGGTCCAGTCGGCGATTTTACCCTTATCCTCGGCAAGATAAGGGCTCCATGCATCGGCTTTGATCGCCTCTTTGGTCTGCCAGACGACATCAAACTGACCGTCCGTCCGAATCTCGCCGATCATGACCGGCTTGGACAGGTGATGATTGGTGTTCATGACCGCGACAAAACCGCTCGGCGCCTTGACTTTTTGGCCATACATCGCCTGCCGCACCGCGTCGACATCGGTTGTACCCGCCTGCCTGACCGCCTGCGTCCACATCTTGAACCCGATGTAATGCGCCTCCATCGGGTCGTTGGTCACGCGCTTCGGGTTCTTGATGAAGTCGTGCCATTGTTTGATGAAAGCATCGTTCGTCGGGTTCTTGACCGATTCGAAGTAATTCCAGGCGGCGAGGTGGCCGACTAGGTTCTTCGTGTCGATACCGGCCAATTCTTCCTCGCCGACCGAGAACGCAACCACCGGGATGTTTTCCGCCTTGATCCCGGCATTGGCGAGCTCTTTATAGAAAGGAACGTTGGCATCGCCATTGATGGTCGACACCACCGCGGTCTTCTTGCCGGCAGAAGCAAAGCTCTTGATCGCAGCGACTTCGGTCTGCCAGTCGGAATACCCGAAGGGCGTGTAATTGATCTTGATGTCGTCGGCCGCCACCCCTTTCGACTTGAGGAAAGCCTCAAGGATCTTGTTGGTGGTGCGGGGATAGACGTAATCGGTTCCTTCGAGCACCCAACGCTTCGCCGCTCCGCCTTCACCGCTCATCAGATACTCGACCGCGGGTATCGCCTGCTGGTTCGGCGCAGCACCGGTGTAGAAGACATTGTTCGAGCTCTCCTCGCCCTCATACTGGACCGGATAGAAGAGGAGGCCGTTCAGTTCCTCGAAGACCGGCAGAACTGATTTCCGTGATACCGAGGTCCAGCAGCCGAAGACGGCGGCAACCTTGTCCTTCGACAACAGGTCACGGGCCTTCTCTGCAAAGAGCGGCCAGTTCGAGGCCGGATCGACCACGACCGCTTCGACCTTCTTGCCGAGCAGCCCGCCCTTTTTGTTGATGTCGTCCACCATCATCAGAATGGTGTCTTTGAGGGTCGTCTCGCTGATCGCCATCGTTCCCGACAGCGAATGGAGGACGCCGATCTTGATCGTCCCCTGGGTCTGGGCGGTAGCGGCATTCGACGCCACCGCGATCACGGCCGCGGCTACCACAGCCTGCCACATCCTGTTCAGCACTCTGATGTCTCCCTCTTTTCATGCCTGGCGTGGCCCAGTTGGCCAGCAGCGACACCCCAGCAAGATCAAGGCCAAGCCCGGAAAGGATTGGCTCGGTTTGACGTACAGAAGGGAAATCAGAATTTGCCCAAATCATAGGCAGCGAATTGGCGTTGGCGTCGCCAGGCGCTCTGATCGAAGGCAGAACGCCTGCCGATTAAATTTTGCCACGTGTGAAGCCGCTCACAGTCTCGGAGCGCGATTGTGCCCGATCGTAGGTCCGTGGGTGCCGTTCCATGCGGAGGAGGAAAAGATGGCCGAGACACTTCGGCAGCGCTGGATCCCCAAGCGTCATATCCGACAATCCGTGCGCCCCGACGCGCAAGCCGGCGAGTTTACGACAATCTTGACGTTTTCGCTGTCGGGGCTCGCGCTTTCTTGTTTGCGATCGGGCAAGGATGGTTCGGGGATGCCGGATATGTGACAAGACTATTCCTTCTGCTTCAATGAAGCAGCCCCCGATGCCGACCCCGCCCAACGGACCTGGCTGACGAGTTTCGCTTTGTTGGTGCTTTTCTCTCTGCTCCGAGCGGCGTGGTCGGTGGTCGCAATTCTGCTCGCGGGCTTGGGTTGCGTCACGCGCCCGTAGCGTCGGATGAGCCGTCGTCCTATCCTTCACCGGATCAAACCCCGGGGAAAGCAATGACCGACAGCGATGCCGTGCTCGCGGCCAATCTCGAATTCTACCGCGCTTTTACCACTCGGGATCTTGCCGCTATGGAAATGCTGTGGGCCCACCGGGTGCAGGTTGCGTGTCTCCACCCGGGATGGACCGCGCTCAAGGATCGGACCGCAATCATGGAGAGCTGGGAGGGAATCCTGTCGAACCCCGACGCCCCGCGTATCGCCTGCTTCGATGAACAAGTGTTCCTTTACGGCGATGTCGCCTTGGTGCTGTGCGAGGAGGAGCTCGGCAGCGGCACACTGGCTGCAAGCAACCTGTTCGTCCGCGAAGACAATGAGTGGCGGATTGCTCATCATCACGCCGGACAGATTGTCCGCCAGCACGCGGAGAGGCGGCGCCCGTCGCGGCTCAATTGACAGTCGCCAACCGCCCGACTGACGCGTTTCGGGTGTTCACTTGTCCGGTCCGGCACTCGCAGCTTGGCTGGTTCCTCTTTCGGAAATCAGCATATGCGAAGCAGCTTTCTCAGCGTGCCCGCACAAAGCGGGCATCCAGGGGCGATGCTCCAAACTCTGCCCTAGACTCCCGACCCCTGCACAGAACTGGTATCCCCGAAATCCGGTTCGATATCCCGTCAAAGCCGCCGAGCGCGGTCGTAAGCGGCGCGCACTTGCGCCAGGCGCAAAGCGGTCTCCGCGTCGAGCCGGCCGTCCCAGCGCTCGGACCGAAAGCGCCGCTGGAAGGCGGTGACGACCGCGGTCTCAGCCCCCGCGGTGACGCAGTAGCCGATGGCGGCGATATCGGCGAGCGCACCGGCGCGCTCGACAATTCCAATGCCACGGCCGCGGCGGCGGGCGAAGTCGGTCGCAGGCTCCGGCCAGGTCCCGATGCCCGCGCGGGCAAGCCGGGGCCAGTCGAAAAGCTCACCGGGGTCAGACTTGCGGTCCGGCGCAATATCTGAATGACCGACGACGCGGTCCGGCGGGATCGGGAAGCGCGAGAGAAGCGCGCCGGAGAGCCGCTCTAGCGCGACCATTTGTTCTTCGGGAAACGGTCGGTAACCCCACTCGTGGCCGGGGTTGACGATCTCGATCCCGATCGAGATCTCGTTGAGGTTGCTGCTGCCCGCCCAACAAGAGCGGCCGGCGTGAAATGCCTGCAGCGCCTCGGGAACAAGCCGCCAGATCGCCCCGTTCTCCTCGATGACATAGTGGGCGCTGACCCGCGCCTCGGGATCACACAATCGCTCGATCGCCTCTCCCGCCGTCTTCATGCCGGTGTAATGCAGCACCAGCATGTCGATCCCCGCCGGCTCCGCGCGCTGGGCGTGGTTTGGCGAGAGCTGATCGCGGACCCCCGGCAGCGTCATGCCAACCGCGCCCCGCCTTTTGCCAGCCGGTCATAGGCGGCGTTTATGCGCGTCATTCGGGCCGTCGCCAGCGCAACACATTCGGGCGGCAGACCCTGAGCGATGACGAGGTCGGGATGGCTGTCGCGCACCAGGCGGTGATAGGCCTCTCGGATCGCGCCCAGCGAAGCATCCCGCCTGACCCCGAGGATTACGTGCGGATCCTCGGCCCACTCCTCTTCCACCCCGACGTGGTGCGCCCGAATGCGGGTGTAGTCGCCAGCACTAAAGCCGAAATGCCTGGCGACTTCGCGCAGATAGGCATCCTCTTCGGGGCAGAGCCGACCGTCGGCGAGGGCTATATGAAACAGCCCGCCGAGCAGATCCTCGAGCACCGCATGATCGCTCGCGAACAGCCGGCCGATCTGGCGCGCATAGCTCTCGAACCCGGCCGTGCTTTTACGAGCGAGATCGAACACCAGCCGAACGTGATCTTCCTCGCCGCTCGGGACTTGAAAGACTTCGCGAAAGGCGGCGACCTCGTCGCGGGTAACCGCACCGTCGGCCCTCGCCATCTTCGCACCAAGCGCGATCACCGCAATCGTAAAGGCGATGCGGCGGCGCGGGTCGCCATCCTGGCTCCCGCCGTCAGCGTGCGGGTGCCACGTCGGAATGTGGCGCGCCGCCCGATCGAGCAGGGCACCGAGCGGGCCGCCGAACGGAAGATCGCGAGCACCGGCAATGATGCGGCCGATAAAGCTCATCGGGTCGTCAAAACGGGGTGCCGGGCCGGTCCGTCCCATCGGCTCCCCAACCTCTTCGCTGGTTGTAATCTCTTGCTCCGTTGGGCTGATGCTAATATTTGGCACTCAAAATCGCAAAACCGATCCGAGGGAGGATTCAAGAGATGTCGCCCGATCGTGCTCCGGCCACTGCGCCAACGGCATCTGTGCGCCCGGTCCAGCTGGTGGTGGGCATCATCTGCATGGTGATGATCGCCAACCTGCAATATGGCTGGACACTCTTCGTCCTGCCGATCGACAACAAGTTCCACTGGGGCCGCCCGTCGATCCAGGTTGCCTTCAGCATCTTCGTCCTCTTCGAGACCTGGCTGGTTCCGGTAGAAGGGTGGTTGGTCGACCGATTCGGGCCGAGGATCGTCGTTCTCGTCGGCGGCATTCTCGTCGCCATCGCCTGGGCGCTCAACTCGGTCGCCGGCACGTTGACGATGCTCTACGTCGCGGCGGCGATCGGCGGCATCGGCGCCGGCGCGGTCTATGGCACTTGCATCGGCAATGCGCTCAAATGGTTCCCCGACCATCGGGGCCTTGCTGCCGGGCTGACTGCCGCCGGCTTCGGCGCCGGGTCGGCCCTGACGATCATCCCGATCCAGGGTATGATCCAGTCGCAGGGCTACGAGGCCACCTTCCTGTGGTTCGGCCTAGGTCAGGGCGTCGTCGTTGTGCTGCTGTCCCTGCTGCTGCGAGCGCCGCGGGCGGGCGAAGCGCCGGCCTCGACCCGCGTGCGGCAATCGGCCCGTGACTACACGCCGATCGAGGTGCTGGGCTCGCCAATCTTCTGGGTGCTCTATGCGATGTTCGTCCTGGTCGCCGCCGGCGGGCTGATGGCGACGGCGCAGCTGGCGCCGATCGCCACCGATTTTCAGGTCGCCAAGATCCCGGTGAGCCTGCTTGGCCTGACCCTGCCGGCACTGACCTTCGCGCTGTCGATTGACCGCGTGCTGAATGGCCTCACGCGCCCGTTCTTCGGCTGGGTATCCGACCACATAGGCCGGGAGAACACGATGTTCATCGCCTTTGGTCTCGAGGCGATCGGGATCTGGGCGCTCAGCCAATTCGGCCGCGACCCGGTGCTGTTCGTAATCCTGAGCGGCATCGTGTTCTTCGCCTGGGGCGAAATCTTCAGCCTCTTCCCGTCGACCTGTACCGACGCCTATGGCGTCAAATACGCGACGACCAATGCCGGCCTGCTCTATACCGCGAAAGGAACGGCATCGCTCCTCGTGCCGCTCGGCAGCGTATTGTCGGCGGCGACCGGCGGCTGGCACGCGGTGTTCGTCATCGCCGCGATCATGAACGCGGTTGCAGCCATCATGGCGCTGGCGGTCCTGAAGCCGTTGAGAACCGCGCATGGCACGGGCGAAATCCGTGCCGGCGCCGCCGCGCGCAGCTGACGGGAGGATCGAATCGCCGCATGGCGCGCTACGATACGATCGTAATCGGCGGCGGGCTGGTCGGCTCGGCGATTGCTTATGGGCTCGCCCGCACGCGCCTGCGGGTGGCACTCCTCGACGAGGGCGACGTGGCGTTCCGCGCCTCGCGCGGCAATTTCGGGCTCGTTTGGGTGCAGAGCAAGGGTGACGGCGCGCCGCATTATCAAAGCTGGACGCGGCGGTCCGCGCAGGAGTGGCCGGCGCTCGCCGCCGAGCTCGAGGCCAAGACCGGCATCACCGTCGGCCACCAGCGGCCGGGCGGCGTGCATCTCTGCCTGGGCGAAGCCGAGATCGAGGCGCGCCACGCTATGATGGAGCGGATGCGGGTGCAATCCGGCAATTTCGGCTTCGATTATCGGATGGTGGATCGCCGCGAGCTTGCGGACATGTTCCCTGGGCTCGGGGCGGCGGTGAGCGGCGCATCGTGGACGCCTTATGACGGGCATGCCAACCCGCTCAACTTGCTCCACGCGCTGCACCGGGGCTTTGCCGAAAACGGTGGACGCCATCTTCCGAACAGCACGGTGACCGAGGCCGGGGCGGCACCGGGCGACTTTCGTATCCGGCTCGCCGGCGGCGATATCAGCGCGCCGAAAGTCGTCCTCGCTGCCGGGCTCGGCAATGCCAACCTGGCGCGGCACTTCGGGCTCTCCGCTCCGGTCAAGCCGCTCAAGGGGCAGATCCTGGTCACCGAGCGCGCCCGGCAGGTCCTGCCGATGCCGATCACGACGATCCGCCAGACGGCAGAGGGCAGCATCATGCTGGGCGACAGCCAGGAGGATGCCGGTTTCGACACCAGCCAAAGGCCCGCCGTGATGCAGACGATTGCGCGCCGTGCTGTGCTGTCGTTCCCATGGCTGCGCGATCTGCAGATCGTGCGCGCCTGGGCGGCCTTGCGGGTGATGCCACCGGACGGACTGCCGATCTACGACCAGTCCGAACGCTTCCCCGGAGCCTTCACCGCCAATTGCCACAGCGGCGTCACCCTCGCAGGGGCGCATGTCAATCTCTTCGCGCCGATGGTCGCCGCCGGTGAGCTCGAGCCAGCGCTCGAGCTCTTTTCGGCCAAGCGGTTTGATGTTTCGGCTACGACCTGACGGACCTCAGCCGACCGTCGAGGTCGCGGTCGAGGGACGCAGGGTGATGGTACCCGCCGGCGCCTCCGCGGCCGCGGCCGTGCTCGCCGCCGGGTTCGACAGCATCCGGGAGACGCCGGTCGAGGGGTGCGAGCGGGCGCCCTACTGCATGATGGGTGTCTGTTTCGATTGCCTCGCCGAAATCGACGGTGTGGCGAACCGGCAAAGCTGCATGATCGAGGTGCGGCCGGGAATGCGGATCGGCCGCCAGATGCGAGCGCGGATGATCGATCCCAAGGCAGCATGACGCCCAAGGCACAATGACAGTCGAGCTCGCGATCATCGGCGCAGGTCCCGCGGGTATGGCCGCCGCGGCACTCGCCGATGAGCTCGGTCTCGAAACCGTGCTGATCGACGAGCAGGGCTCGCCGGGCGGCCAGATGTATCGAGCGATCGAGCGCGCTGAACCCGACACCGCGCTCGGATCGGATTATCTCGCCGGCCGGCCACTCGTGGCGGCGCTCCAGGCGAGCCGCGTCGACTATCGGCCTGGTACGACATTGTGGCATGTCGACCCCGAGGGTGCGCTGTTCCTAGAAACCGCCGGCCGCACAGAGACCGTGACCGCGCGCCGGATCCTGCTCGCAACGGGCGCCCTCGAGCGGCCGGTGCCGATCCCCGGCTGGACATTGCCCGGGGTCATGACGGCCGGCGCGGCACAGATCCTGCTGAAGTCCTCGGGCCTCGTGCCGGAAGGCCGCGTCGTGTTGGCCGGACAGGGACCGCTCCTTTACCTGGTCGCCGCCCAGCTCGCACGCGCCGGAGCTGCGCCGATTGCGTTCTTCGAGACCACCCCGCTCGAGAATTATCTCGCAGCCATCCGGCCCCTCGCGGGTTTGTGGGCAGGCCGCCGGCTATTGATCAAGGGACTGCGATTGGTCTCGGCGGTCAAGCGCGCCGGGATACCGATCCGACGCGGCGAGCGTGGGCTTCGGGCGGTCGGGCGGCGGCGCCTCGAACGCGTCGCGTGGGAGGATGGTGAGCTTGCTGCCGATTACCTCTTGCTGCACGAAGGCATCATCCCGAATGTCCAAGTCAGCCTTGCGTTGCAGCTGCGGCACGAGTGGGACGAGGCACAGCTCTGCTGGCGCCCCTGCCTCGATGCCTGGGGACAGACGAGTCTCCCCAACATTGCCGTCGCCGGAGATGGCGGAGGGATCTTGGGCGCCGAGGCTGCGGTGCTGACCGGACGGCTCGCCGCTCTCGATGCCGCGATGTGGCTCGGCCATATCGGAGCAGCCGAGCGCGACCGGCGCGCCGTGCCGATCCGGGCGCCGCTCGACCGCGAACGGGCATTCCGGCCGTTTCTCGACCGTCTTTATCGCCCGTCACGCTCGGTCATTGTCCCGACCGAAGACGAAGTCATCGCCTGCCGGTGCGAGGAAGTGTCGGTCGGTCAAATCCGTAGGGCGGCGCGGCTCGGCGCTCAGGGACCCAACCAGGTCAAGGCCTTCACCCGGTGCGGGATGGGTCCGTGCCAAGGCCGGATCTGCGGCCCGGTGGTAGCGGCGATCGCCGCCGACGTACTCGGCAAGCCGATCGCGGAAATCGGCACCTACCGCCCGCGCGCCCCGTTCAAGCCGATCACCGTCGGCGCCCTCGCCGATCTGGAAACGTCCTGATTTCACCTCTAAACCCCAGAGCCTGGACCTACGTCGGATCCGGGAAATTTGAAAAGCGCGGCCCGAGGCATCGAATTGATCGCCAAAGTCGTAGCGAAATCAAATACTTAGGAAGAAATTCCCGAAGCGAAGCGATCCGGGAATTTTCTGTTCGAAACCGGGAGATTTTCTCACGCACAACCGGGAAAACTGGCCCATTACGGCCCGAAACCGGGAATTAACCGGGAAATTAGCTTATCGAACTGGCTCAGCTCGGCACCGCCTTGCGGTACAAATGCCAGGTGGCGTGCCCCAGCACGGGCATGACAATGATCAGACCGAGAAACAGCGGGATCGACCCGATAACCAGGCCGCCTGCGACGATCACTCCCCAAGCGGCCATCGGGCCGGGGTTGGCGGTCACGACCCGAACCGAGGTCCATACCGCCGTGCCGAGCCCCGCGTCGCGGTCGAGCAATAGCGGAAACGACACAACGCTGATCACCAGCACCAGCACGGCGAAGAGGAAGCCGACGCCGCAACCCACGACGATCAACGCCCACCCCGCGCCGGTGGTGAACACATCGTGGACGAACGCGCCGATCGAGGCCGGCGGCTCCGGGCCTAGAGTCGCCTCGTAAATCGCCTCGGCGGCGACCAGCCAGAAGAGGAAGATCGCCACCAGCAGCAGGCCGAGCACGACGATCGCGCCGAACGAGCGCGAGCCGATGACGCCGAACGCGTCCGGCCAGGCCACATTGCCGCCCTGCTCCCGCCGGCGGCTCATCTCGTAGAGACCGAGCGCCGCGAACGGGCCGACCAGCGCGAAGCCCGAGGCGAGCGGAAACAGCAGCGGCAACATTCCATAGCCGAACGCCACCCGCCCGAGCACGAGCCCGATGATCGGGTAGATCAGGCAGAGGAAGATGACGTCGGTTCGATAAGCCGTGAAGTCTTCCAATCCTCGGACCAGGACGTCCCTGAGATCGGCGAGGTCGATCTGGCGAACCTCCGGGAGCGGAGCGGCGAGATCCTCCTCGCTCGCAGCGCGGCTCGCCGACCCGACGACCAAACCGGCAAGCTTGAGTTGATCGGTCGCCCACTCGATGGGGTTTCGGATGGTCATGTCCGTTCCTCCCGAACCGCTGGTTCGAGGGCCGCGGGCCACCCGTGGCAGCACACCCGATCCGGCCTCCGGTCACGAGAGAGCCGCGACCCGCCATTAACTAAACAATGCCATAGACGCCGCTTAATGTCGCGCCTGTACCGGTTCTCAAGGAACGGTCCCACGCACCCAACGTTCCCGATCGGCATAATACCTGAGACATTCTTGCATAGCTGAGATACATTCAACGCAAGGCTTCGGGAAAAGAGCGTCTGAGGGGAGGGGCAGTGGAGCGGATGGCGGGCCATCCCCCGGCAGTACGTTAGGCTCGACGCACCGCTGTCCCGCTCTTCCCCTGCGGAATGGAGGCATCGATGGAGCAGGCGACACTGACCCGGCGCACTGTGTTGAGTACGGCGGTCGCGACGACGGCCCTTGCGGCTCCGTTCATGCGCGGTGCCCGCGCCGCCGCGCAAGGGGGCCCAAGCGGCAGCATGGTGCTGGCGTGGCACACCAACATTGCGCCTCGCTGGCTCGATCCGCTGCAGCACGATGGCGGAGCCACCCCGGATAATTTCTTCAACGCCGTGCACGACGCACTGATCAAAAACTTTTACGACCGGAAGTTCGATTACCCGGCGCTCGCCGAGCACTTCGAGTTCGCCGAAGACGCGAAGAGCGCGCTGTTCCGGCTCCGCCCGGGCCTCAAGTTTCATAACGGCGCGCCGGTCACCCCGGCGGATGTCGCGTGGAGTTACGAGCACTACCACGGCGCGTGGGCCAAGGTCCTGCACGAGAAGACCGATCGCGTAGAGGTGGTTGACGACCGCACGATCCGTTTCGTGTTCAATGTGCCGTTTCTCGATTTTCCGCCACTGATTGGGACCGCCAATGTGTGCGGGGCCGGTTGGATTGTCCCGGCGAAATACTACCAGGAGGTCGGCCAGGACGGATTTACGCAGAAGCCGATCGGCGCCGGACCCTACCGGCTGGTCGCGCAGCAGGCCGGGACGAAGCTCGAGTTCGAGGCCTTCGCCGACTATCACCGGCCGGTGCATATCAAAAACTTCACGATCGTCAGCGTGCCCGACCCCGCTACCCGCGTGGCGATGCTCGAGCGCGGGGAAGCAGACATCGTTTACGGGATTCCGGGAGAGCTGGTCGCGCGGATCAAGGACAACCCCAAGCTGATGCTGGCACCGGTGGTTTCGGGCAATTTCTGGCTCGAGTTCCCGGGGTTCCAGGACCCCAAGAACCCGTTCCACGACAAGCGGGTGCGCGAGGCGGTCAGCCTGGCCATCGACCGTGATGCTATCAATCAGGCGGAATCCGGCGGGTTCGGGCGGCTTGACGGCAACTGGATCAACGATGATGTCCAATACGCCCTCGACTGGCCGAAATGGCCGCACGACCTGGCGAAGGCGAAACAGCTGATGGCCGAGGCCGGCTATCCCAACGGCTTCAACGTCGATTGGCTGACCCCGGCGCCGCCTTTCTATTCACGCGGCGAGCGCGTCATCGCCCAGCTCCAGGCGATCGGCATCCGCACCAAAATGCAGACCCTGGAGCGGGCGGTTTACCAGAAGCGGGAACAGGGCGGGATGAAGGAATGGCCCGGCGTCAACATCATCTTCACCGGCGCCCGCATCGGCGCGAGCTGGGCCAACTGGTACGAGTCGGAAATCAAATGCGGCGGCATGCTCGGCGCCGACAAGTTCTGCGTTGGGGAACTCGACGCCAAGTACGATCAATACCTGAAAAGCGACAAGCCCGCCGACCGCAAGGTATTGGCCGAGGAGGTCCAGCGCGCGATTCTCGAAAACTACTATTTTGTCCCAGTGTTCCGCCATGCGTTCATGAATGCGATCGGCCCGCGCATAGCCGCAACAAAATGGCAGGACGTGTTCCCGAGCTTCATCAGCACCGGTTATGCCTACCCTTGGGAAGACATCAAGCTGAGGGCGTAGCCAGCGGGGAGACCGGGTTCAGCACGGAGAGAAGAATGAAGCAGACGGCACTGACACGTCGCACCGTGCTGAGGACCGCGGCATTGACGACGACCGCGCTCGCCATGCCGCTCATACGCAATGTCCGCGCTGCGCCAACAGTGGTTGCCAAAGGGAAGATGGTGCTCGCCTGGCACACCAACATCGCCGCGCGCTGGCTCGACCCGCAGCAGCACGACGGCACGGCGAGCCCGGACAATTTCATCATGGCCCTTCAAGACGCCCTGATCAAAAACTTCCGCGAGGTCCGGTATGACTACCCGGCACTCGCCGAGAGCTACGATTTCGCCGAAGACGCCAAAAGCGCGACCTTCCGGCTGCGGCCCGGGATCAAGTTCCACGACGGGTCGCCGGTCACCCCGGCCGATGCCAAATGGAGCTACGAAAACTACCACGGAGCATGGGGCGAGCTGCTCCATAAAAACACTCAAGGGGTGGAGTTGATCGACGACCAGACCATCCGCTTCCACTTCAACAATCCGTTCCTCGATTTTCCGATCCTTTTCGGCACGGCCAATGTCTGCGGCGCCGGTTGGGTCGTGCCGGCGAAGTATTACCAGCGGGTCGGGCGAGACGGGTTCATGGAAAAGCCGATCGGCGCCGGACCTTACAAGCTTGTGTCTCAGCAACCGGGGGTGAGGCTCGATTTCGAGGCTTTTGACGACTATTACCGGCCGCTGGGTGTCCAGCAGCTGACGATGCTGAGCGTGCCGGAAGCGGCGACGCGGGTGGCGATGCTGGAGCGCGGCGAAGCCGACATCATGTACAATGTGCCGGGCGAACTGATCGACCGGGTCAGGAGCAACCCGAAGCTGATCTTGGCACCGGTGGTTTCGGCGAATTTCTGGCTCGAGTTTCCCGGCTTTCAGGACCCCAAGAACCCGTTCCACGACAAGCGGGTGCGCCAGGCGGTGAGCTTGGCGATCGACCGCACTGCGATAAACCAGGCCGAATGCGACGGTTTGGGGGCGGTCGACGGCAATTGGATCAACGACGACGTCGAGTACGGCATGCCGTGGCCGAAATGGGAGCACAACATTGCCAAGGCCAAAGAACTGTTGGCCCAATCCGGCTATCCCGAAGGCTTCGATGTCGCCTGGGTAACCCCTGTCCCTGACTATTTTTCACGCGGTGAGCGCATCGTCTCGCAGCTGCAGGCTATCGGCATCCGCTCCAGGATGCAGACCATGGAGCGCGGCGTCTTTCTGAAGAGGCTGCAAGGCGGCTTGAAAGAATGGCCCGGGGTGCAGATTATCCTCGACGCCGCCCGCGTCGGCGGTACCTGGTCGAATTGGTACGATTCGTTCATGCGCTGCGGCGGCTTCAATGGGCGCGACCGCAATTGCGTGCCAGAGATGGACGCCAAGTTCGACAAATATTTGGCCTCGGCCGACCGCACCGAACGCGAGAATCTGGCCACCGAAATCCAGCGCGAAATCCTGGAGAACTACTATTTCGTGCCAGTATTCCGCCACGCCGCCATGCAGGCAATAGGGCCGCGCATCGCCGCCAAGACATGGCAGGACGTGTTCCCGACGATTACCACCGGCTATGCCTATCCCTGGGAAGACATCACGCTGAAGGCGTAGCGCGCGGGTTAGACGGCTCTCATATGAGGAAGAATGAATAAGACGCCACTGACACGTCGCAGCGTGCTGCGGACAGTGGCATTGGCGACGACCGTGCTCGCGATGCCGGCCGCGCGGAGTGTCCGCGCTGCGCCGACAATCGTTCCCAAGGGGAAGATGGTACTCGCCTGGCACACCAACATCGCCGCGCGCTGGCTCGACCCACAGCAGCATGACGGCACGGCGACACCGGACAATTTCCTGATGGCGCTGCACGATGCGCTGATCAAAAACTTCCGCGAGAAGAAATACGACCACCCGGCACTGACCGAGAATTTCGATTTTGCCGAAGATGCCAAGAGCTGCACCTTCAACCTGCGTCCGGGGATCAAATTCCACGACGGAACGCCGGTCACGCCCGAGGATGTCAAGTGGAGCTTCGAGCATTACCGCGGCGCCTGGGCCGCGGTGCTTCAAGACAGGACCCAGGGGGTCGAATTAGTTGATGACCACACCGTCCGCTTCCACTTCAACGACCCGTTCTTCGATTTTCCGATTTTGCTCGGGACCGCGAACGTATGCGGCGCCGGCTGGGTGGTGCCGCAGAAATACTATGAGAAGGTGGGGCAGGACGGGTACATGCAAAAGCCGATTGGTACCGGGCCGTACAAGCTCGTCTCGCAGCAAGCCGGCATCCAGCTCGATTTCGAGGCTTTCGAAGATTACTATCGACCGGTTCACGTCAAACAGTTGACAATGTTGGCGGTGCCGGAAGCGGCCACCCGCGTCGCGATGCTTGAGCGCGGCGAGGCCGATATCATGTATTTCGTGCCCGGTGAGCTGATCGGGCGGATCAAGAGCAACCCAAAACTGATGCTGGCGCCTGTGGTGTCGGCTAATTGGTGGCTCGAATTCCCCGGCTTCCAGGACCCCAAGAGCCCGTTCCACGACAAGCGTGTGCGCGAGGCGATCAGCCTCGCGATCGACCGCGACGCGATGAACCAGGCCGAATGCGACGGGCTGGGACAGGTCGACGGCAACTGGATCAACGACGACGTCGAATTCGGCATGGAGTGGCCGAAATGGCCCCGCGATGTCGCGAAGGCCAAACAGCTGCTGGCGGAAGCCGGTTATCCCAACGGCTTTCACGTTGATTGGGTAACGCCACCGCCGAATTATTATTCGCGCGGCGAGCGCATCGTCTCGCAGTTGCAGGCCATTGGCATCCGCGCCAAGAACCAGGTCATGGAGCGCGGGGTCTTTCTGAAGAAAATGGAGACCGGGCTCAAAGAGTGGCCCGGCGTGCAGATCATCCTGAATGCGACCCGCATCGGCGGCACCTGGTCCAACTGGTACGAGTCTATGTTCAAATGCGGCGGTTTCCAGGGGAAGGACTACTTTTGCGTCAAGGAGCTCGACGACAAGTTCGCCACCTACCTCGCCTCGCACGATCAAACGGAGCGCAAGAACCTGGCTCACGAGATCCAGCGCGCCATCCTTGAAAATTACTATTTCGTCCCGGTGTTCCGCCACGCCTTTGTCAACGCGATCGGTCCGCGCATCGCGGCGACGAAATGGCAGGACGTATTTCCGACCTACATCACCTCGGGCTACGCCTATCCGTGGGAGGACATCGAGTTGAAAGAAACCGCGGCGGCGGAGAAATGACCGGATGGCGCACGACAATCAAAGCGCCTTGATCTCGTCATTCCCGCGAAAGCGGCCCACGGGTTACGCCAACGTACAACCATCGCCAGCGAAGCCCGGGGGTAGGGTCGGCGAGGTCGTACTGCCGGCCCCGGCCTCCCGCTTGCGGGCAGGGCTGTCTGGAGAAAGAAATCCGGTTGTGAAAATTGACTGCGACACTCGGTTTTATCGTCTTGGCCGGGCTTGTCCCGGCCATCCACGACTTTCCTGCAACGCGCGCAAGACGTGGATGCCCGGCACAAGGGCGGGCACGAGCGAATCTAGATTACGTCGCGCACCGCAGAGACTCTGTTTTCGTGGCGCTCAAATCGTTCCCCGGCATCACACGCTCTTGCGCGGAGGTGCCTTTTGCTGATCACGCACTAAAAGGAGCGGCGATGGCCCGGTTTATGATCCGGCGAGCGTTCTATGCGCTCGTCACCCTGTTCATCTTGAGCCTGACCATCTTCACGGTGGTCAGGCTCACCGGCGACCCGGTGACCTTGTTGGCCGAACCGGGCGCGCGCGCCGAGGATCTCGATCGCGTGCGCGCCGAATGGGGGCTCGACCGCCCGTGGCCGGTGCAGTACCTCGCTTTTGCCAAGAATGTCTTGACTGGGCAGTTGGGCAAGTCGTTCAACTATGAGATGCCGGTCAGCACGCTCTATTTCCAACGATTGCCCAACTCTCTGGAATTGGCATTCGCCGCAACCTTGATTTCGTTTTTCATCGGCATACCGGCGGGGATCATTTCGGCGGTAAAGGTCAACAGCGGCTGGGACAGTTTCGGCAAAGTTGTTGCTTTACTGGGGCTGGCCATACCTGGGTTCTGGCTGGGGCTGGTCATGATCCTGGTGTTTTCGGTGTGGCTAGAGTGGCTGCCGACGAGCGGGCAAGGCGATTGGCGGAACCTGATCATGCCGGCGGTGGCGCTCGGCTGGTACTTTGCCGCCTCGCTGTTGCGCCTGACCCGCTCGAGCATGCTCGAGGTATTGCGCAGCGAATACGTCAAGCTGGCGCGTTTGAAGGGCCTGCCCGGCTATGTCGTGCTGGCCGTGCACGCCTTTAAGAACGCGCTGATCCCGGTGCTGACCCTGGCCGGCGTCAACCTCGTCGTCATGGTCAATGCGGCGGTGATCATCGAGGTGATCTTTGCCTGGCCTGGCATCGGCCGCTTGCTCTACGAGGGGATCTTCCAGCGCGATTTCCCGCTCGTGCAAGGCGTCGTCATGGAGGCCGGAATCATGATCGTGGTCATCAACCTCGTCGTCGACATTCTCTACGCGTATATCGATCCACGCATCCGCCTGACCAAGTAGGTGCGCGCCATGGTCTCCACGATTGAAGAGACAAGTGCTTCTGCAGCACCAGTCACTGACCGAGAGTTCACCAGCGTAGGTCGGCGCTGGTCCAGGCTGGCGCGGAGCTTGCCCGTGCTGCCGCTCGCCATCCTGGTGCCGTTCATCTTGATCGCGCTCGGCGCCGACTTCATCGCCCCCTACGACCCGACCGAGCCGATCCCAGGGGCAAAGATCTTCGAGCCGCCCTTCTGGATGCAGGGTGGCAGCATGCATGCGCTGCTCGGAACCGATTTTCAATCCCGCGATGTCCTGAGCCGGCTGATCTTCGGCGCCCGCGTATCGCTGATCGTCGGGGTCACGGGAACCATCGTCGCCGGCAGCATCGGCACCGCCTTGGGTATCCTCGCGGGCTATCTCGGCGGTTGGGTCGACCAGGTGATCATGCGGATCACCGACGCGTGGCTCGCCTTGCCGGGTTTGGTTTTCGCCATCTTTCTGGCGACGGTGGTCGGCCCCAGCATGTGGAACATCGTCATCATTCTGGGGCTCGTCTTCTGGACCCGCTACGCCCGCGTCATCCGCGGTGAGGTGCTGAGCCTGCGCGAACGCGAGTTCGTCAAGCTGGCCGAGATCGCCGGCGCCTCGCGGACCCGAGTGATTTTCCGTCACATCCTGCCTAATGTGATGAACTCGACGATGGTGCTGGCCAGCCTGACCATCGGCGTTGTGATCATCGCCGAAGCCTCGCTGAGCTTTCTCGGGGTCGGGGTGCCGCCACCCGAGCCGGCCTGGGGCTCGATGCTGTCCGACGGCCGTTCGATGCTGATGGTCGGCGATTGGTGGCTCACCGTGTTTCCGGGCCTCGGCATCCTGCTCGTCGTGCTGGCGACGCAGCTGCTCGGCGATTGGCTGAGGGTCCGGCTCGACCCGCAACTGCGCAACCTATAGGCGCGGAAGAAGCCATCGTGACCCCTCTGTTGCAGGTGTCCGGCCTGCAGACGCATTACTCGTCGTTCGGCGGGTCCCGCGTGGTCAGAGCGGTCGACGGGGTGAGTTTTACCTTGCGTGAGGGCGAGACGATCGGCCTCGTTGGCGAGTCGGGGTGCGGCAAGACCACGACCTGCCTGTCGATCGTCGGCCTGCTGCCCCCTGCGGCGCGCATCGTCGGTGGCGGCATAGAGTTCGAAGGGGAAGAGCTGACGACAAAGCGGCCGCGCGAGATGCGCCGGATCCGCGGCCGCCGGATAGCAATGATCCTGCAGGACCCAATGGCGTCGCTGAACCCGCTCTTCAGCGTCTACTGGCAGGTTGCCGAACCGGCTTATCATCATCAGGGCATGCGTGGTCGCTCGCTGCGGCAGCGAGTGCGAGATTTACTGCGGTCGGTTCGCATCCCGTCGCCCGAGGTGCGGATGCACGAATACCCGCATCAGATGAGCGGCGGCATGCGGCAGCGCGTTGTCGGCGCGATTGCGATGGCGGGGGGACCACGGCTGATCATCGCCGATGAGCCGACAACCAACCTCGATGTCACCATTCAGGCCCAGTACCTCGACGTGCTGAAGGACATTCAGGAGGAGACGGGCGTGGCGCTGATCTTCGTCACCCATAACCTCGGTATCGTCGCCAAGATGTGCGACAAGATGGCCGTCATGTATGCCGGCAAGATCGTCGAGCAGGGCAGCGTGCGCGACCTCTTCCGTGCAGCGAAGCACCCCTATACCCAGGCTCTGCTCGGCTCGATGCCGAAGCTCGGCAGCAAGGAGCCGCTCTACGCAATCCCGGGCCAGCCCCCCAACCTCGCGCAGCTGCCATCAGGCTGCGCGTTCCATCCGCGTTGCGCTCAT
>Ga0209656_10000017_pt1 | contig 133161 bp, 130 predicted proteins | sample BogFormECP12_OM2_FD_188239 | JGI IMG/M metagenome (GOLD analysis project Ga0209656, IMG submission 188239) | Bog forest soil microbial communities from Calvert Island, British Columbia, Canada - ECP12_OM2 (SPAdes) (version 2) | ecosystem: Environmental > Aquatic > Freshwater > Wetlands > Bog ...
TTTGTTTCCCGGTTTCGCCGAACCTCCATCCGGTCGTAAGCCACTGAGAAATAAGGCTAACTTGCCGACCTCGGTGGCGTGTTGCGATTTTTACCCGGTTTTTCCCGAGGAAACCGGGAATCAGGACGAGCTGATGCCGGGCATGCTGTAGGGCGGGTCGAGCCCGACCCCGCTCAGACGCCCGAAGAGCTTGGTCAGGGTCAACCGGTCGGCGAGCGGCAATGGCGGCGCCAACAGCGAGGCGATGTTCTTGCGCAGATGATCTGGGTCGCCGGTGCCGAACAGCACGACGTCGACCCCGGGCTCATGCCGCGCAAAGCGGTAGGCCGCCTCGGTGATAGTGCTTGCACCCGCCTCGTGCAGCAGAAAGCCGAGCGGGTTCGGCGCATCGGCGAGCCAGCGCGGCAGCTCGCGGCGCCCGGCCAGCTCGCGCAATGCCGAGGCGAGGCGCTCGGGCCGCGAGAAGATGTTGCGCACCGCGAACATCAGGAGCGTGCCGGCACGGTTGGCGATCGTCCGCGGGAAGACTTGGGCCCGGGCGTTCTGGTGCATCATGTGGAACGCGACCATCATCACATCCCACACCTCGTCCTCGACGGCGCGCTGCAGCATGTCGTGGTCGGGATCCTCGGAGGCGGCCTCGGTGACCCCGAGATGGCGGAGCTTGCCTTTCGCCTGCTCCTTCAGCAGCGCGGGCGCGATCACCTCGCGCGCCTGCTCGTACGCCTCGGGCCTCACCCCGTGCAGCTGGAAGATGTCGACATAGTCGGTGCCGAGCCGGCGCAGCGAATTGTCGAGGCTCGCGACCGCGCGCTCGGCGGCGCGCCGACCCTCGCTGCGCGGGATCCACGCCTTGGTGGCGATCACGACATCCTCGCGCGGGACATGCTTGATCGCCTCGCCGACGACCGCTTCGGTGCCGTAGGCAGCGGCGGTGTCGAGAAGATTGACGCCCATGTCGAGGGCCTGGCGCACGAGGGCGACGGCCTCGGCATTGCTCTTGCCGGTGCCGAGCCCGAGGCGGCTGAACCCGCCGCAGCCGAGCCCGGCGACGCTGACCCTGAGCCCGGTCCGGCCGAGCGTCACATATTCCATGACCCCTCCCTCTGCATTAGGGACGTCGGGTGTGGGTGCTGCGCGCCAGATGCGGCGCGTCCAACCCGACCCCGACCAAGTGGCCGAAGAGGCTCGCGAGGCGGGCGCGGTCCGCTTCCGGCAATGGCGGAGCGAGCAACGAGGCGATGTTGGTGCGCAGGTGCTCGGGATCACCGGTGCCGAACAGCACGACATCGACTCCAGGCTCGTGCCGTACAAAGCGATAGGCGGCGTCGATGACGCTCTGCGCACCGCCCTCATAAATCAGAAAGCCGAGCGGATCATCGGTCTCGGCGAGAGATCGCGGTACCTCGCCCTCGGCCGCCAGCTCCTGCATCGTCGCGGCCAGCTGGCCCGGGCGGGAGAAGATGTTGCGCACCGCAAACATCAGCAATGTCCCGACCCGGTATTGCCGGGTCAGCGGAAAGACCGCCTCGCGCGCATTCTGATGCATCATGTGAAAGCCGACCATCGCGACATCCCACACACCGTCGGCCACGGCACGCCGCAGCATCTTGTGCTCGGGATCGTGCGGTGCGGTCTCGGTGATGCCGAGGTGACGGAACTTGCCTTTGGCTTTTTCCTTCAGCAAGGCCGGTGCGATGACATTGCGCGCGTGGTCGTAGTCGGCGGGTGCCACGCCGTGGAGCTGATAGACGTCGATATAGTCGGTGGCGAGCCGGCGCAACGAGTCGTCGAGCGAGGCGACAGCGCTTGCGGCACTCGAGTTCGGGTTGCTGACATTGAACGGCGCTTTGGTGGCGATCACGACCTCCTCGCGCCGGACCGCCTCGAGCGCCTTGCCGAGCACCGCTTCGGTGCCGTAGGCGGCGGCCGTGTCGAACAGGTTGACCCCGAGGTCGAGTGCGCGATGGATCAGTGCGACGGCCTCGGCCTCGCTCTTGCCCTTGCCGAGCCCGAGCCGGCTGAACCCGCCGCAGCCGAGACCGGCGACGCTGACTCTGAGGCCGGTCCGGCCGAGCGTGACATATTTCATAAATCCTCCGAACGAATGGCCCCGGAAAGTTAGCAAAAAGCAGACCGCCAAATGTGCCGGCTCGGCCCGCCGCGATGGCGAAGGGTGCGAAATTGGGTCAGACTGCCTGCAGCAGCGATCCGGAGTAACGAAGCATGATCACGAAATTCACCACGGTCTATGCCGGCCACGTCGATCTCCCCGACCGGGGACAGAACGCCACCCCGGCCAACGAACGGCGATACTCGAACGAGCATCTGGCGAGTGTCTTCGACAAGACCGAGGCGATCGCCAAGAAAATGGACGCGCTCGGCTTCGATACCTTGTGGCTCGCCGAGCACCATTTCCAGCACGAAGGCTACGAGTGCATTCCCAATGACTTGATGCTGGCGGTGCATCTCGCCCATGTGACGAAAAACCTGAAGATCGGCTGCGCTTTCAACATCGCGCCGATGTGGCATCCGCTGCGCCTCGCCGAGGACTATGCGACCGCCGACATTCTGACCGGCGGCCGGACGATCTTCGGCGTCGGCCGTGGCTACCATACCCGCGAGGTCGAGACCTTCGGCGCGCCGATGTTGAACCAGGAAGCCAATCGCGAGCTCTTCGAGGAGCAGGTCGAGATTATTTTCAAGGCGTTCAACGAGGAATCGTTCTCGCACCAGGGCAAGCACTACACCTTGCCGCCGCGCGTCCCTTACCGCGGCTACGAGCTCGAGAAGCTGACCCTGGTGCCGCGTCCGATCCATCGCCCGGTCGAGTGCTGGCAGCCGATCGTCAGCGCCAACCCGCGCGGGCTCGACTTCATGGTGCGCCACGGCATCAAGGGTGCTGTCGGCGGCGGTGCGGCGACGATGCAAGCCGGGCCGATCACCGGTTATCGCGACGCCGCGGCTCGCGCGGGCAAGCAGCTCGCACTCGGCGAGGACCTCCAGCTCGGTCTGCACTTCCACCTCGCCAAGACGCGCGAGCAGGCGGTCCGCGAGATCACCCCGATCTACGAGGAGCACGTGAAGATGTTTGCGCCGCTGGGCTTTGTGCCGGGGCTCACACCGGACCAGATCGCCGCGGTCGCGCGCCGCGGTGGCTGGGCCGCTGCCGATGTACCGACGGTCGAGCATTACATGGATCTGGGATCCTGGTTCGCCGGTACTGCGGGACAGCTCGTCGACCGGCTCAAAGGCTTCGAGGAGCGCTACCCCGGGATGCAGCACATTTCGCTCAGCAACCCGATCGGGACACCCGAGGCGGTCATGCTCGAGCAGTTTCAATGGCTGGCCGAGGAAGTCATGCCGGCGTTCAGACCGTCCCGCCGATAGGGAAATTCTTTCCCCTCGGATCCACGCCGTGCGAGCGCTACCCCATATTTTGGCGGTGGCCCCGGCAAGCCAGGCCGCCGCCGATGAGGGTTAGACCATGCAGAGCCAAAACCGATTTTTCGACGATCTCGCGCGCGTCGCTTCCGGCGCGTTGGGCACGCTTTCGGGCGTTAAGACCGAGGTCGAAACGCGACTGCGGGAGCAGTTCGAAAAGGTGCTCGCGGGAATGGATCTCGTCAGCCGCGACGAATTCGAAGCGGTCAAGGCGATGGCGGCCAAGGCCCGCTCCGAGCAGGAAGATCTGGCAAATCGGGTGGCCGAGCTCGAATCGAAGCTCGCCGCCCTCTCCGCGCACGATATCCCGAAAAGTCCGACCAGCGCTCCGGGCTCGTCATAATTCTGGCGGAAGCGCGCTGAAATACGCCAAATATTAAGGCTAATTAAGCTTGCGTCTGTCGTTGTACATTGTCAGCTTCGGTTCCTGGACGTAGGTGCTTGCGTCAGGGCACAGTCATCTCGGGTCGATCGCGATCCGACATGGGCACCGCCCCGTCGACCCGCTCGAGGAGCGTCCGATGACCTCTGTTTCGATCGCCGAACCGACCCCGTTTTCGGGTAACCCCATCGACCTCGTCGAAGAGATCGTCGTCGCCAATGATTGGGCGCATGACCGGGCCAGCGAGGAGGAGCTGGTCGTCGAGATTTCTGGCCGTTGGTGCGATTATCGGCTGTATTTCGTGTGGCAAGAGGAGATTTGCGCTATGCACTTCTCCTGCGGCTTCGACATGAAGGTGCCAAAGGGGCGGCGGGGCCCAGTCTACGAACTTCTTGCACTCGCGAACGAAAGGCTGTGGCTGGGACATTTCGATCTCTCGGCCGAGGACAATTCGCCCGCCTTCCGTCACGCGGTCTTGTTGCGTGGCGTCCCGGCGGCGAGCGCCGAGCAAGTCGAGGATCTCGTCGATATTGCCTTGTCGGAATGCGAGCGCTTCTACCCGGCGTTCCAGTTCGTCGTCTGGGGCGGCAAATCGCCCGCCCAAGCAATCGCGTCGGCGATGATCGATCCGGTTGGAGAAGCTTGAGCGAGGGGCGGCACGACATGCGCGATGGCAAAGGGCTGCGGTGCGGTCTGGTGCTGGTCGGGTGTGGCAAGATGGGGACGGCGATGCTCCGTGGTTGGCTTGCCGGCGGCGCGATATCGCGGTTCTACGTCGTCGAGCCGGAAGGCATGCCGCCCGGGCTCGCGTCGGCGCCTGAAATAGAATGGCACACCACGGCGGACTCACTGCCGCTGGAGTTGGCTCCGGATGCCGTCGTCTTTGCCGTCAAGCCGCAAATCATCGATGCGGTGCTGCCGCTCTATCGTCGCTGGGCCCGCCCGGAAACACTTTTTGTCTCGATCGTGGCCGGTAAGACCTTGGCCGGTCTCGGCCGCCATCTCGGCCCCGCAGCGGTCATCCGCACGATGCCCAACACACCCGCTGCAATCGGGCGCGCGATTACCGTCGCCTGCGCTAACCCCCGCGTCACCCAAGAGCAACGGCGGCTCTGTGATCGGCTGCTGGCCGCCATAGGCGAGAGCGCCTGGGTTGAAGACGAGGCGCTGATCGACGCGGTCACGGCGGTGTCCGGAAGCGGGCCCGCCTATGTCTTCCTGCTGATCGAGGCGTTGGCCCGGGCAGGTGAAGCCGAGGGGCTGCCGCCAGGCTTGGCCCTGCGGCTCGCTCGCTGCACCGTGGCGGGTTCTGGCGAACTCGCCCGGGTCGCCAGGGAGAGCCCAGCGACCTTGCGCGAGAACGTCACGAGCCCGGGCGGCACGACCCGGGCGGCGCTCGACGTGCTGATGGCCCCCAATGGTCTCGAACCGCTGATCGCGCGCGCGGTCGCCGCAGCGGCGGCGCGCTCGCGTGCGCTCGCAAGCTGATCCAAGCGAAGCGGAGAAAGGTGCCATGGCGAAGACCGCTGCCGGAGGCCGACGCCGCCAAAGCGCTGACACCGGGCAGCAGAGCGACGCCGACAGGATCATCGATGCAACCCTCGCCCAGGTGGCGAGCGAGGGTTGGCGGCATCTGTCGCTTGCCACGATCGCTGATGCGGCCGAGCTGCCAATCTTGCGGGTCTACCGTACATTCGGATCGAAACAGGCGATCCTCCGCGGTCTCTATCGACGGGTCGATGAGGCGGCTCTCGCCGAACCACCGCCGGCCGAGCCGGCGGAACGCCCGCGCGACCGGCTGTTTGATCTATTAATGCGGCGATTTGACGCACTCCGGCCGCACAGGCCCGCCCTCGAAGTGCTGCGGCGGGAATTGCCGGGTGATCCGGCTATGGTCCTTTGCGCAGGAGCCTCGTTGCTGCGCTCGATGCGGTGGATGCTGGAAGCAACCAATATTTCAACCGGCGGTCTGCGCGGCGCTCTCGCAGTTAAGCTGACGGCGGCAGCCTACTTATCGACGATGCGCGTCTGGCAGCGCGACGATTCGCCGGATCTCGCACGTACAATGGCAGCGCTCGACGCGCGCCTGCGTCGGATCGAGCGTTGGCTCGTGCCCACGGATCGTCCGCGGCGCGACGAAGAGCCTGCTCCTCCCTAATTTTGCTGCGCTGCAAAATAGGTCTTGACGGCGCAGATCAGGGGGCCGATATAGCGGTCGTTGTGCACCGCACAATAATTCAAACCCCCTGAACCGGAACCCCCACCCATGGCTGAAGCACACACACGCCCGAGCTTTTTCGATTTTGATGTGACCAAGATGATGGCCGATTTTCGCTTCCGTCCGTTCGACGTCGAGGCGCTGATGGCCTGCCAGCGCCGTAACATCGAAGCGCTGACCCAGGCGAACCAGCTCGCCGTCGAAGCCGTCCAGGCGGTGGCTCGGCGCCAGATCGAGATCGCCCGTCAGACCCTCGAGGACATGTCGGCGTTGCTGCGCGACCTCGCCCAGCCGGTTTCGACCGAGGATCGCATCGCCAAGAACACCGAATATGCGAAGCAAGTGCTCGAGAAGAGCCTCAGCAACGGCCGCGAGATCACCTTGTTGGCAACCAAGGCCGGTACCGAGGCGGCCGACGTCCTGCGCAAGCGCGCCTGCGAGGGGCTCGACGAGCTCCGCGACCTTGCGAAGCAGCAAGGCGCACATTGACGATGCCCTTTCTCGGGGTGTAAGGCCGCGCCGCACCGCGGCCTAGCGCTCTTTCGAGCTTTCGCCTTAGCGCGGTAGATGGACGCGGGCGCGCAGGCCACCCCGTGGCGAGCTCTCTAGCGTGACCTCGCCACCATGACTGCGCGCCACATCGCGGGCGATCGTCAGCCCGAGGCCGACCCCTCCGGTCGACGGGTTGCGCGACGGATCCAGCCGGATAAAAGCACGGAACGCGCGATCCCGGTCCGCCGGCTGGATCCCTGGTCCGTCGTCGTCGACCAGGATGTCGATCCCATCGGCGATCGCGACGCCTGTCAACCAGACATGATTGCCGTGGCGGCACGCATTGCCGATCAGGTTGCCGATGCAACGGCGCAACGCGTTGGGTCTGACCGGCATCACGCATTCGGGCGGTGTGGCGACCGACAGCGGCGTCCCTTCGCGCCGCATCGCAGCTGTCATGTCTTCGAGCAGCAGCGAGATGTCGGTCTCGACCGGCGCCTCGGTCCCTTCGCCGCGCGCAAAGTCGAGATAGCCGTGTACCATGTGCTCCATCTCGGCGACATCCGATTTGAGCTCCTCGACCGCGGGATCGTCGCGGAGAAGCTCCAAAGCGAGCTTCATCCGCGTCAATGGTGTGCGCAGGTCGTGCGACACCCCGGCCAGCATCTGGGTCCGCTGGCGGATTTGGCGTTGAATCCGATCGCGCATCTTCATGAACGCGATCGCCGCCTGGCGAACCTCGACCGCGCCTTCGATCTTGAAGAACGGAACCGGGCGTCCCTTGCCGAACCCGTCGGCTGCCGCCGCCAAACGGCGCAACGATTTTACCTGGTTGCGCAGAAAGATCGTGGCCACCGCCAGCAGCACCAGTGACGAACCGACCATCCACATGACGAAGATATAAGTCGTCGAGCTGTACAGCCGGTTACGCGGCACATCGACCGTGAGAACGCCATCGGTAAGCTGAACCTTGATCTGGATGCCGCGCGGCTCGCCGAGCGCATCGATGCGGTACGGCAGGTTGACGCGTCCTTGCATCGCCTGGATCAGCTGCTCTTCGAGCAGCGTGCCGCTCGAAGGCAGCGGCGGAGGGAGCCGTTCGCCACGGCTCACGGTTAGCTCGAGGTCGGTCACCGCCTGAGCCTTTTCGAGCAGCCGTGTGGTGTCGGTATCCGAGCCGGCAAGCGGCATCGCCTCGATCAACAGGGCGATGTCGCCGGCAACCCCGGCCGAGAGGCGCCACGAGACCGCCGCCCAGTGGCGATCGTAAAAGATCCAGGTGGCGATTGCCTGCAACAAGACCAGCGGCACGACGACGATCAGCAGCGAACGGCCGAACATCGTGCGCGGCAGCACCCGCTTGATCCACCGCCGCGGGCGGATTTCGGACTCGTCCGGACGTTCTGCGTCGGGCCCTACCGAATCGGCCGTCGCTGCCAGCTCGCGCGCTGCCGCTATCGCAATCTGATCTCCGTTAATCGGGCTTGAGGGCATAGCCGGTGCCACGCACGGTCTGCAGGTAGCGCGGGAAGCGCGGATCGCGCTCTATCTTGCGGCGCAGCCGCGTCATCTGGACATCGACATTGCGCACGTTACCACTGAACTGGCCCGACAGCGACAGCTCCTCACGCGACACCGCCTGCCCTGCTTTCTGCGCCAAGGCGGAGAGCAGACCCGCCTCGGCCGCGGTCAGATGCACGACATCGCCGCCGCGGAACAGCTCACCGCGAACCATGTCGAAGCGGCAGCCGCCAAAACGGATTTCGCGCGGTGGGGCGTTCGCGGCGAGACGCCGCTGCAGGATGTTGCGGATGCGCAGAACCAGTTCTCGTGGCTCGAAGGGCTTTGCAAGATAATCGTCGGCTCCCTGCTCCAGTCCGTTGACGCGATCCTCAGGCTCGGCCATCGCGGTCAACAACAGGATCGGCACCCGGCCTTCGCGGCGCAGCGCGCGCGTCAATTCCAAGCCGCTCTCTCCCGGCATCATCACGTCGAGCACGACGAGATCGAAGGCGAAGCTTGCCAGGTTCGCTCGTGCCTCGCCCGCATCCCGGGCAATCGTTACCCGGAAGCCGCCATCCGAAAGATACCGGCGCAACAGCTCACCGAGGCGTGCATCGTCGTCGACAACCAGTAAGTGGGGTTCGGGAAGATCGAATTCGGGATCGCTCATTACGCAAGCATTATATGACGGACTTGCCATCAGCGCTTGACCGGCGAGGTGCGCTGGAAACGACGGCGGTCCTCCTCGTCGGCGATGATCCCGAGGAGCACCCTGCGGAATCCCTCCACCGCGTGCACCCCGGCTTGGCGATACGCGTTGGCGACGCGGGCGCGCTGCGGCTCCGAAAGCTGGCGCTCGAGCTCGCGTCCCTTGACTGTGAGGTCGAGTAGCCGTTGCCGCCGGTCCTGGGCGCCTGGGCGTTGGACGACGAACCCCTGCCGCACCAGTTGGCCAAGGACGCGACTTAAGCTCTGCTTGGTTACGCGCAGAATCCCGAGCAACTCACCAACCGTCATCCGCGGATGGAGGCCGACGAAATGGATTACCCGATGATGGGCACGCCCGAAATGGTAGTGCGCGAGGATCGCGTCGGGCTCCGCAGTAAAGTCGCGATAGGCAAAAAACAGCAACTCGATCCCTTGCCGCACCTCATTCTCGGTTAGCAAGAGCGGACGGACGAGAGGTTTTATGTCAGTCATGTTGACTTATCTCGCAACCCCGGATATCGGTAGGCCGTTGGCTACGATATAGGGTTCGGCGGGGATCGGCCTTTGGCTCCCAACGGTCAAACCATGCGAACCGACAGTATTTCATTGCGAGGAACACGCCATGTCCATGATTCCCTTCGACGACCGAGACGGCTTCATCTGGTACGACGGCCGTCTCATTCCCTGGCGCGATGCCAAGCTACATGTGCTGAGTCATGGGCTGCATTATGCGAGCTGCGTCTTCGAAGGCGAGCGCGTCTACAACGGTGAGGTCTTCCGGCTGGATGATCACAACGAGCGTCTTCGTAATTCGGCGCGCGTCCTTGGCTTCGAGGTGCCTGCCAGCATGGATGATCTCGCCAAGGCGACCCACGAGCTGATCTCGGCAAACAACATCGTCGACGGCTACGTCCGACCGATCGCATGGCGCGGCGCCGAACAGATGGGCGTCTCTGCACAGGCGACCAAAATTCACCTAGCTCTCGCCGCCTGGGAATGGCCCGCGTATTTTTCGCCGGAAGCGCGCGCGAGGGGCATACGCATGAAATGGGCGAATTGGGCGCGCCCCGCACCCCACACCGCGCCGACCGATGCGAAGGCAGCAGGGCTTTACATGATCTGCACGCTGTCGAAGCATATGGCCGAGGCCGAGGGCTTCGACGACGCCTTGATGCTCGACTGGCGCGGCCAGTTGGCCGAGGGTACCGGGGCCAATATTTTCCTCGTCATCAATGGCGAGCTGCACACCCCGACGCCGGACTGCTTTCTCAATGGGATCACCCGCAAGACCGTCATTGGGCTCGCGCGCAAGCGCGGCATCAAAGTGGTGGAGCGGACGATCATGCCCGACGAACTCACCAAAGCCCAGGAGGTCTTTCTGACCGGGTCGGCGGCCGAGGTGACGCCGGTCGGCGAAATCGCCGGCGAAGTCGGCCATTACCGATTTACGCCGGGCGCGATCTGCCGGGTGATGTGGGAAGACTTCGACCGCACCGTCGGCAAACAGGTGGCGACGGCCGCCTAAGCCCTGACCTAGACCTCGAGCGCGGGCGTCCAGCGCTCCCGCGCGGCATCGTCTTCAGCACGCGACTCGACCCAGCGGTCGCCGGCAGGCGTCTCCTCGCTCTTCCAGAATGGCGCCTCTGTCTTCAGCCAGTCGATCAAGAAATGGCAGGCTGCGAGGGCCGCCTCTCGGTGCGGCGATGCCGTGGCAACAAGCACGATCCGATCGCCGGGTTTGAGCCTGCCGTAGCGATGGATTACCAGCACCGCGTCGAGCGGCCACCGACAGTGCGCCTCGGCCTCGATTTCGGCGAGCTTTCGCTCGGTCATGCCGGGATAATGTTCGAGGGTCAGCGCGGAGACGCGGTCACTGCCGCCCATATCGCGGACCAGCCCGATAAAGCTCGCGACCCCGCCTATCCGGGGATTGCCGGCAACGAGCCGTTCGAGTTCCGCGCCGACATCAAAATCCTCGCGTTGTACCCGAATCATCGCCTCAGCCTCCGGTAACCGGCGGAAAGATGGCAACCTCGTCACCCTCCCGTACGGGGTGCCCGAGTCCGACATAGTCCTGATTGATGGCGACGCGGACGAGCCCGAGGTTCCGTAGGGCCTCGGCATGCCGATCGCTCCGCCCGCGCAGCCAATCGAGCAACCCCGCGACATCGTGGACCTGAGGAGGCAGTGCGACTTCTTCTTCTGCGCAGCCGACGCGCCCTCGCAGCCAGGCGAAATAGAGTAGTTTCACCCGATCACCTCGGAGAAAGGTAGAAAATCGACCGTGGTCCCGACCGTGAGTTCACTGGCCGCCTCGTCTAGTATGACGAGACCGTCCGATCGCACGATCGAGGAAAGGATCCCCGCGCCGTCCCTCGCGTATTTGACGGCGACAAGGGCATCGCCGTTGCGCTCCAGGCTCGCCCGCAAATACTCGCGCCGTCCCGGTTTCTTACGGTAGCCGAATCCGGCTCGGACAGGGAAGAGTCGAGGCTCGGAGGTCGTCGCGCCGGCGAGCTTTGCAATCAGCGGGCGGGCAAGGACAAGGAACGTCACGACTGCGGCGACCGGGTTTCCGGGGAGCCCGATCAGCGGCACGCCGCCGACTTGGCCGAGCGCAACCGGGCGCCCCGGCTTGATCGCGAGCCGCCAGAAATGCAGAGTGCCAAGCCGTTCAACGGCCGACTTGACATGGTCCTCCTCGCCGGTCGAGACACCGCCGGAAGTGACGATCAAATCGTGCTGGGCACCCGCCGCGGCGAGCGCGTCCACGAGCGCTGCCTCGCGATCGGGACGGATTCCCAAATCGCTGACGGCACAACCAAGCCCAGCGAGGAGTGCTGCGAGCATAAAACGGTTGGCGTCATAAATGGCGCCCTGGGGCAGCGGCACACCCGGATCGCGGACTTCGTCCCCGGTTGACAGCAGTGCCACGCGCAAAGGGCGAAAGACGCTAAGCTCGCGGTGGCCAAGGGCGGCGGCGAGGCCGAGATCGGGCGCACGCAATCGTTGCCCTGCAGGAAGCGCAACCTCGCCTTCAGTTATATCCTCGCCAGCGTGACGGCGGTTCGCTCCTCGCCTGATCCCCGGCTTGAGGAAGACCCGCCCGGCCTCGAAAGCGCAATCCTCCTGCATCATCACGGTGTCTGTGCCTGCAGGCATCGGCGCACCCGTAAAGACCCGGATCGCCTCGCCGCGACCTGCGAGCCGGTCGAGCGGGTGGCCGGCCGCCGCCCTTCCGGTGACGGGCATAACGGTGTCGCGATCAGGGATCAGATCGGCGTGAGCGACCGCATAGCCATCGACCGCGCTGTTGTCATGCGGCGGAAGGTTCATCGTCGCGATGATATCGCGTGCGAGAATTCGGCCGGCGGCCGCCGACAGTGGCACAGTCTCAGTCCCGACGACCGGTGCGACCCGTGCCTCGATCTCGGCGAGTGCCCTTGCAACGGTCAGCAAGGCACCGCCAAAGGCAAAGCAATCGTCGCTCAGCTGGGCCATTAAGTGCACTCGTCGTGATCGAGGATGAAGGTAGCGATGGCACCTGAATCAGACAACGGCAGCCACGGGAGCGGAAGCCCGGGGAGCGGCTCGTCGCAAGCGATCGCGACGACGAACGGATCCTCAGGATGCAGGAGAGGTTTTCCGAGCGAGGGGCGATAGACCTCGATCTTCGGATGGGGATACCGCTTGAAGCCTTCGACGAGGAGGAGGTCGACCGGGCTCATTCGCCGCACCAGCTCGTCGAACGAAGGTTCGGGCGCGCCGCGCAGCTCATGCATCAACGCCCAGCGATTTGGCGAGGAAATCATCACCTCCCGCGCCCCTGCCTGGCGATGCCGCCAGGAATCCTTGCCTGGGTGGTCGACGTCGAAGGCGTGATGCGCGTGTTTGAGGGTCGAGACGGTGACACCGCGCGAGACGAACTCGGGGATCAGCCTCGTCATCAACGTCGTCTTGCCGCTCCCGCTCCAGCCGGCGAGACCGAAGATCCGCATTGCTGCCCATCCTTGCGGCCTCACTTGGGGGATGACGGCCGCCGCCGCAACGTGGCGCTAGGCCAAACGCTGCGATTTGCGGCGGTCGATCGGATGGGCCCGCGGCGGGCGCGCCATGTGCCGGAAGCCCGCCTGCAGATAGTCATACCCGGTCAACAAGGTAAGGGATGCCGCAACCCACAGTAGAGTCTCGCCGATGGCGGCAACCGGTAGAAATCTGGGGCCCGCATCGCCGACGATCAGCACGCCGATGGCGACCATCTGGATCACCGTCTTCCACTTGGCGAGCCGCGATACCGGCATACCGACGCGCAGACCAGCGAGGTACTCGCGCAATCCCGACACCAGGATTTCGCGACACAGGATCACCAATGCCGGAAGCACCGCCTCTGCCGAAAGACGCCCGAATGTGGTCAGCAGGAACAGCGTCGCCGAAACCAGCAGCTTGTCGGCGATCGGGTCGAGAAAACGACCGATTTCCGATTGCTGCTGCCAACGCCGCGCCATATGCCCATCGAGCCAATCGGTCACCGCAGCCGCCGAGAACAATGCGCAGGCGAACCAGCGAGCGTAGTCGCCCGGCACATAGAAACTCCCGATCACGACCGGTATCACGAGGATGCGCGACAAGGTCAGCAGGTTGGGAAGGCTGGTGAGCGGCACGCATCACTCCCGACGGAAACGAGGACGAGGAAGGCCGGCGGGTATCTTATCCATCGCCGTGGAAATGATCATAAACGTTTTTCGCGACGGTTTTGCTAATGCCGGGAACCCGCTCCAACTCGCCGAGACCGGCCCGGGCGACGGCTCGCGCAGAACCGAAGCGGTGCAACATTGCCCGCTTGCGCCGCGCCCCGATCCCGGGGATCTCATCGAGCACCGAGCGGCCGAGCGCCTTTGTTCGCTTAGCGCGGTGCGTGCCGATCGCGAAGCGATGCGCCTCGTCGCGCAGGCGCTGCAGAAAGTAGAGCACGGAGTCACGGGGATCGAGTGAAAATGGCGCTCGCCCGGGCAGAAAGAAGCGCTCGCGCCCGGCGTTACGGTCGGGCCCTTTGGCTATCGCGCCGATCGCGACGTCGTCAATGCCGAGCTCATCAAAAACGCCTTGTGCGACATTGAGCTGTCCCAGGCCGCCGTCGATAAGCACGAGATCAGGCCAGATACCCCGATCGCGTTCGGGATCTTCCTTAAGCGCCCGCGCAAAGCGGCGTTGCAGCACCTCGCGCATCATCGCGTAATCGTCGCCGCCCGTTCCGACCTCATCCGCCTCCGCCGCCGTGCGAGAGAGAGCGGGGGTGGAGGCAGCTGGCGCCGGAGCGAGACCGCGGATCGTGAATTTCCGATAGGCGTTCTTAACGAGGCCGTCCGGGCCCGCCACGATCATAGCGCCGACCGCATTCGTGCCCTGGATGTGGCTGTTGTCGTAGACTTCAATGCGATTGAGCGGACCATCAAGGCCGAAGGCTGCGGCGACGCCGTCGAGCAACTGGCGTTGCGATGCACTCTCGGCGAGGCGGCGGCCGAGCGCCTCGCGCGCGGTAACGAGGATGCGGCCCACGAGCTTCCTCTTGTCACCGCGCCGCGGCACCGAAAGCCTTACGCGCTCGCCGCGAAGCGACAGAGCCTCCTCCACCAGCTCCTGCTCGACCAGCTGATGACTGAGCAGAACGAGAGGGGGTTTGGCGCGATTGTCGTAGAATTGGCCGACGAATGAAGTCAGCACATCCTCGACGGATAGCTGGCGGTCATGGCTCGGGAAATAAGCCCGGTTGCCCCAATTCTGGCCGCCCCGGAAGAAGAAAACCTGCACGCAAGTCTGTTCACCGGCCTGGTGCGCGGCAATCACGTCCGCATCTATTACCCCTGGCACCAGGAACTCTTGATGCCCTTGGACAAGTGACAAGGCTCGGATGCGATCCCGGGTCAGAGCCGCCGCTTCGAAATCGAGAATCTCAGCTGCGGCCTGCATCTCAACGGCCAACCGTTGCTGCACATCGTCGCCTCGGCCAGCCAGGAAAACACGTGCCTGGTCGATCAACGCCGCGTAGTCCTCCCGGCTGATCCGGCCCACGCAAGGGGCGCTGCACCGCTTGATTTGATGCAGCAGGCAGGGGCGCGTTCGAGCCGAGAAAATGCTGTCGCTGCAGGATCGCAACAAGAATGCCTTTTGCAGCGTTACCAAGGTACGATTGACCGCTCCCGCCGAAGCGAATGGGCCGAAATAGCTGCCGTCCTGGGTTCGCGCCCCGCGGTATTTTGTGAGCTGCGGGAAGTCATGACCAGCACTGAGATGAATAAAGGGGAACGACTTGTCGTCCCGCAACAACACGTTGTAGCGAGGCATAAGCCGCTTGATCATGTTGCATTCGAGCAACAGCGCTTCGGCCTCGGTGTGGGTGACGACAACCTCGATCGCGGCGGTTTCGGCGATCATGCGCCGGAGCCGGTTCGACATCCCGAGGGGATGGGCGTAGCTGTGGACCCGACTTCTCAGATTGCGCGCCTTGCCGACATAGAGCCCGTCGCCCTTGCGGTCGAGCATGCGATAGACGCCAGGCTGCGACGGCATCGTCCTGAGTGCCTCGCGGATCACAGCAATACCGGCGGCGATCCCTCTCGGCGGTGCTTGTAGCGGGGCGGGACCGTCAGCCCGCAGCGCATCCTTTCCTTCTGTCGTCTGAGGAGAACCGGCGATGGCCCCTGGAGCCCGGCGGGGATCCATCGGAGGCGCCTTGCTTCGCCGTAAAGGACGCCGCGCCGGGGGCGTGTCCACCCCGGTTTCCGTCATAATTTCGTCAAGAGATCCCGTCATAGGATCGTCAACTGGTTGAGGCGCCATCGCGATTCCATATATCCACGAAATCGGTGGATAACTTTGTGCAAAAATTGGAAGGAGTGAGCCGAGACTGCAGTTGTCGTCAATCTTTTGACATTTTGGTCAAATTTTAAGCAATGCCATAACTGGCTGATTCAATAAGTCTTTCTGATCTAATGGTTAATTTTTATCGGACAAACCGGTGAACGGGTCGGCCGGCGTGCTGTCGCATCACCGTCAAATTGCCTGTGAACAATTTGCCGACCATCCGGATCAGCTGCAAAGAGTCGAGGCGAATCCTCGGCTTAGCACCAGCGTCCAGAGCATTCCATTCCCGTGCAGCGCGAGCCCTATTCTACGATCGGCGGTCGTTGCGGTTGCGCCCATCCAAGATGCTGCCCACCGTCGAGGGCGATCATCTGACCTGTCATCGCCGGCGCCGAGATGATAAAGCGTAGCGCCGCCGCAATCTCCTGCGGGCTGGTACCGCGGCGCAACGGCATTGTAGCACATTGCCTGGTGAATTCATCCGCGCTCTGCCGTGCGCTGGGCAATGCCGGACCGGGTCCGATGCCGTTCACCCGGATGCGCGGCGCCAAGGCTAGTGCCATCGTCTGGGTCAAGGTCCACAATCCGGCCTTTGACAGGGTGTAGGACACAAAATAGGGGGTAAGGGACCACACCCGCTGGTCCAACAGGTTCACGACGATACCGCCCGCGTTCTTCGGCAGTCTCGTCGCGAAATCCTGGATCAGGACGAACGGCGCTCGCAGATTGACAGCGACATGCAAATCCCAGCTTGCCCGCGTGGCGGTCTCAACCGTATCGCTGGCAAAGACGCCAGCGTTGTTGACAAGGCAGCCGATCGGCCCGAGGGCGTGTTCGGCGCGCGGCAGCAACGTTTTGACCACCCCTTCGTCGCCGAGATCAGCACAGAACGCGACCGCAGTGCCACCCTTGCTGCGGATGACCTCAACCAATTTCTCGGCTCCAGTGCCCGACCGGCGGTAGTGAACCGCGACGGCAAAGCCGTCCTCGGCGAGGGCCAAAACGAGGGCTCGGCCGATCCGTTGGGCGCCTCCGGTCACGAGCGCCGCTTTGGGAACCGGGGGAAGCGGGATCGCCCCGGTGGGCATATCGACCGTATCGAGCTCACCGGCGGGCACGGCGCCCCCTTTGCTCCTTCCGCGCCCGCATCTTGGCCCGAGCCACCTCGCGGGCTGAAACTCCGGCGCGTCCGGCTATCGATCGGCCGCGCGGCGCGCCGGAGCTTCTCACCCCGGCACCTACTCTACCAGTAGGCTCGACGGGGAGGCCGAGATCGATTTGCTCGAGCCGGCGGATCTCATCGCGGAGCCGCGCCGCCTCCTCGAATTCGAGATCCGCGGCAGCTTCGCGCATACGCTTTTCGAGATCGGCGATGACGGTCTTCAAATCCGCCCCTTGATAATGGGCTGCTTCGCCCTCGGACAGACCGAAGGTCACATGATCGCGTTCGTAGACGCTCTCGAGGATGTCGGCGATGCCTCGCCGTACGCTCTCCGGCGTGATCCCATGGGCCACGTTGTAGGCCTGCTGCTTTTCGCGCCGGCGGTTGGTCTCGTCGATCGCAGCCTTGAGACTGTCCGTCATCCGGTCGGCATAAAGGATCGCGCGGCCGTCGATGTGCCGCGCCGCCCGCCCGATCGTCTGAATCAACGAGGTCCGCGAGCGCAGATAGCCCTCCTTGTCGGCGTCGAGCACCGCCATCAGGGCGCATTCCGGGATGTCGAGTCCTTCGCGCAGCAGGTTGATCCCGATCAGCACGTCGAACACGCCGAGGCGTAGGTCGCGGATGATCTCGATGCGCTCGAGCGTGTCGACGTCGGAATGCAGGTAGCGCACGCGCAGCCCGGCCTCGTGCAGGTATTCGGTCAGCGCTTCCGCCATCCTCTTCGTCAGAGTGGTGACCATGACCCTATGGCCGCCAGCCGCCGCCTCGCGGCATTCCGCCATCAGATCGTCGACCTGGTTCTCGACCGGTCGAATGATGCAGGGCGGGTCGACGAGGCCGGTGGGCCGCACGATCTGCTCGACAAAGACACCACCGACGCGCTGCATCTCCCAGGGTCCCGGGGTGGCCGAAACGAAGATCGTCTGGCCGCGCATCGCCTCCCATTCCTCGAATTTGAGCGGCCGGTTGTCGGTGCACGATGGCAGCCTGAAGCCGTATTCGGCCAAGGTCGACTTGCGCATCCAGTCGCCGCGGAACATCCCGCCGAGCTGGGGCACCGTGACATGGCACTCGTCGACGAAGACGAGCGCGTCGCGCGGCATGTACTCGAAAAAGGTCGGCGGCGGCTCGCCCGGCTTGCGGCCAGTCAGATAGCGCGAATAGTTCTCGATCCCTGCGCAGCTGCCGGTCGCTTCGATCATTTCGAGGTCGTAGTTGGTGCGCTGCTCTAGCCGCTGCGCCTCGAGCAATTTGCCCTCGGTAAAGAGCTCGTCGAGGCGGATCTTCAACTCGCGCTTGATGTGCTCGATGGCCTGCAGCAGGGTCGGGCGCGGCGTGACGTAGTGGCTGTTGGCGTAAATCTTCACCGAATTCAAAGTGGCGGTCTTCTCGCCGGTCAGGGGGTCGATTTCATGGATCGCCTCGACCTCATCGCCGAACAGCGAGATGCGCCAGGCGCGGTCTTCATAATGCGCCGGAAACAGCTCGATCGTGTCGCCACGCACCCGGAACGAGCCGCGAAAGAAGTTATGGTCGTTGCGCCGATACTGCAATTCGACGAATCGGGCGAGCAGCTGTGTGCGGTTGATCCGGTCGCCCTTGGCGAGCGACAGGGTCATCTGCGAATAGGTCTCGACCGAGCCGATACCGTAAATGCAGGAGACCGAGGCGACGACGACGACATCGCGCCGCTCGAGGATCGCCCGTGTCGCCGAGTGCCGCATCCGGTCGATCTGCTCGTTGAGCGAAGATTCTTTTTCGACATAGGTGTCAGTACGCGGGACGTAGGCCTCGGGTTGGTAATAATCGTAATAAGAGACGAAGTATTCGACCGAGTTCTCCGGGAAGAAGCTCTTCATCTCGCCGTAGAGCTGCGCGGCCAACGTCTTGTTTGGGGCGAGAATGATCGCGGGACGATGGGTACGCTCGATGACATGCGCCATCGTAAAGGTCTTGCCCGAGCCGGTAACGCCGAGCAGCACCTGATCGCGTTCGCCGCCAGCGATGCCCTGGCATAACTCGTCGATCGCCTGCGGCTGGTCGCCGGCCGGCTGAAACTCGGACTGGAGCCGGAACGGCCTACCGATATCGCTCTGCGGGCGCTCGGCGGCCATCAGCGGCAACATCGTTATCAAGTCCAAGGCGTCAGCCGATTTCATACCGGGCACCGGGTAAGCAGCGTCGTCAAGGTATATAGGATAGGCGAACTCGTGGGCGATATCAGCGAACGAATCTATGCCGGGCTCGCTTGCGGCCTCGCCGCAGCCGGACCCCACCCGTCGACTCCGACCGCTAACGCGGGCATGATGCTGCTCGAGGGAACGCGGTCGCGATGGGGAGGTTGCGGCATGATAAGCAGGCGTAGCCGCGAGCCGCCTCCGCAGAGGGCGGAGCCGACGCCGTTCGCCGCCAAAGCTAAGGATCTGGGGACGTTGCGCGATGCCGTGGTCGATGCCGCGGGCACTCGGAATTGGAGTGGCAGGTCAAATCGGACGCCACGCGAGCACATCTGCGCCGCCAGTTGCCGAGCAACATCTTTGTGCTATTTATCGCGGGGCCGCGCGAGGTGCGGGAGGGCATCATCGGCTTTCTGATGCGGCAGGTGGCCCAGATCAGCCTCGTCGCCGGCCCGATCGCGTTGCTGGTTTTGTTCCAACTCCAGTTCCTGCCCTACCGCAGCGAGTGGATCACGTCGTGGCAACGTGTCGCCATCGTGATCGATCTCATTCTGCTGTGGATTTTGTGGCCGCCGATAGCGCGCGGCGAGACTGCGCGGCTCGGGTGGAAGGACTTCAAACGCGCCAAGGTGCTGGCCTGGGTGCTGGTGAGCGCTTTCCCCGTCCTGCTGGTGGTCACGATCGCGACCTTCCCGGGCGAATGGCTGGAGGATCACATCCCTTCGTTTTCGATTGTCCCAACCCAATGGCCCAAATGGTCATTGGAAAGCCCGCAAGCCAAGCAACCGACCCGCAGAATCAATCGCCAAAGACAATCTCCAACGATCAGTCACCAAAGGCGCAGGATCAGGCGCTCTTCGTCGAGCTGAAACTTAGAACGGCGGCGGTTCTCGAATCGATGAAACTCACATCGCTGCACGAGCTGCTTATCGCCGCCACGCCCGATCTTGTCGCGCAAAGGCCGAAGAGTCTGTGGTCAAACGTGCTGGTGTTGCCGAACTTCGAGGTCGGTGATCGCGTAAAACTCGATGCCGAAGGCAAGATTGCGATCTCTTCAGACAGCGTCTCGCTTCGTGGCCGCTCGCTGGAGGAAACCATGCTTGGGGGTGCCCAACTTAGGAAAGCGGATTTTACCGGCGCCCAGCTCGCCGGCGCAATTCTCGAGAGAGCCGACCTGCGCGAGGCGAAGTTCGAATGCGAGTTTGCTGGCTTTGCGGAGAAAAAATGCGCGCAGCTGCAGGGCGCCTCGTCTGGGGCGTGCAGCTGCAGGGCGCCACGCTCGACGGCGCGCAACTGGAGAGCGCCGAGCTGCGCCATGCGCAGCTGCAGGGCGCCTCGCTCAAAGCGGCAGGGCTTCAGGGAGCCTGGCTCGACGTCGCGGAGCTGCAGGGCGCCTCGCTCGACGGCGCGCAACTGCAGGTCGCCGAGCTGCGCAACGCGCAGCTGCAGGGCGCCTCGCTCGAAAACGCGCACTTGCAGGGTGCCGCGCTTACTGCTGTCTTTGTCTGGAGAGCAAAGCCGCCGATAGCACATTACGATTACGTAAAGGGCGCGCTCTTCGAACCGGACGTAAAGGTCGCGCTCTTCGAACCGGACGTGAAGGGCGCGTTCATCGAGGAGCCGGAGTCGGCACCGAAATATCAGAAGCTCGACTGCCCGGCTCTAAAATCGCCTTGCGACTGGTCCGCTGAGTCCTACGCGGCGCTAAAATCGCTGATCGAAAACAAGGTTCCGGCGGGGTCGCGGCGCGACCAGGCGTTAAAAGCAGATCGAGACGCCCGAAAAGCCGCCCTACACCCCGGACGAGGCTTTGGCGGCAGCCTGGGCCGCTCTTGCGGGAAAATCAGCGCGCGCGCCCAAGAACTACTTCGAGACGCTCGCAAAAACGTTCGAAGAGATCGGGTGCGCCGCCGCCGATGGAGCCCCATACGTGGCCCGAGGACTCACCTTGCAACTCATCGATGCTCGTTTTAGCCCCGCACAGGAGACCGAGATGGCCCGGGTTTTCCTCGACGATGCGAAGTGTCCCGGCGCGCGCAGGCTAGGGGAGAGGTTCAAGGCCCAGCTGGAACAGATACGGGATCGGCCGCCCTCGCTGCCTCCCCCGCCGCCTCCGTCGCCGCGCGGCCCCGGTGCTCCGGCGCGATGATCATCGCGCCGGAGCTGGAATCGTAGAGCAAAGCGCCAGGCGATGTCGCCGCCAGGTACGCCAGCGAGAACATGCGCGGCGGTCGCCTTAAGATAGAATAATCGATACGGACTTCACGCCTCGCGGTAGCCGCAATCGATGATGCGGGCGGGGCCCTCCACGTCCGACTCGAGAACCCTTACGCTCCACTCTCTGGCTCGACCGCCACTTCGGGACCATTTCTTGTTGGTCTCCTCGAGTGCCATCTCTCTCGCTTGTTGTTCGTTTTCGGCGATCAATGTCGCGTAATAGATTTCCTCGCCTAACGACCTGGTGCAGCTGAACTTATTCATATGTCCAACCTCATTGTTCGTAATCTATCGTATGGGAACGAGCGGGTCGGGATCAATAAACCACGATAACTTCGTCCCCGATCAGGGTGTCTCGCTGCCCAAAATAGGGCGCACGGCCCGAGCCGGAACCGGCTTCACACCGGGCGGGTTCGCGTGTAGCTTCGTTAGTTGATCTCCCTGCAAACTCAGGCCCGTCATGCCGTTTCTCGCCGACCGTCTTGCTCGCGTCAAACCATCGCCGACGATGGCGATGACGGCACTCGCGACCGAATTGAAGGCGGCTGGGCGCGACATCATTAGCCTGTCGGTCGGCGAGCCCGATTTCGACACCCCACCAAATATCCAGGAGGCGGCGATCGCGGCGATGCGGCGCGGCGAGACCCGTTACACCACTTTCGACGGCACGATCGAGCTGAAGCGTGCGGTCGCCGGAAAGTTCAAGCGCGAGAACGGGCTCGATTACGAAACCTCGCAGATCACGATCAGCTCGGGCGGCAAGCAGGTGCTGTACAACGCGATGGTCGCCACGATCAATCCAGGCGACGAGGTCCTGATCCCGGCGCCGTTCTGGGTTTCGTACCCGGAAATGGTGTTGCTGTGCGACGGCACTCCGGTCCCGGTCGCTTGTCCTCAGAACAACGGCTTCAGGCTGCGACCCGAGGATCTCGAGGCGGCGATCACGCCGCGAACCAAATGGCTGATCCTGAATTCGCCATCGAACCCGACCGGAGCGGCTTACTCCGAGGCCGATCTGCGGAGTGTCGCCGAGGTGCTGCTGCGTTACCCGCAAGTCTGGGTCATGACGGACGACATGTACGAACATCTCGTCTACGACGATTTCGAGTTCAAGACGATCGCCCAGGTCGAGCCGCGCCTCTACGAAAGAACGCTGACCGTCAACGGCGTGTCGAAGGCCTATTGCATGACCGGTTGGCGCATCGGCTATGGCGGGGGGCCGAAGCAGCTGATCAAGGCGATGGGTGCGATCCAGTCGAACTCGACCGCCAACCCGTGCTCGATCAGCCAGGCGGCGGCGATCGAGGCGCTCACCGGGCCGCAGGGTTTCATTCCGGTCCATAACCGCAGCTTCAAAGAGCGGCGGGATCTTGTCGTCGAAATGCTCAATCGGGTTCCCGGCCTGTTCTGCCCGCGGCCCGAAGGGGCGTTTTACGTCTATCCGTCCTGCGCCGGCGTCATCGGCAAGCGAACGCAGGCCGGCACGACGATAGCGAGCGACGAGGATTTTGCCCGCTATCTGCTCGAGGAGACCGGGGTCGCGGTGGTGCACGGCACCGCATTCGGCCTATCGCCGCATTTCCGCATCTCCTACGCGACCTCGACCGAGGTATTGCGCGAGGCGTGCGCGCGCATCGATCGCGCCTGCCGCGCGCTGGTCGCGTAGCTTTCGCGTCCAGAGCACCGCCGCGTCAGTGGGTCAGCCTCCTTCTAGATTTCGATTGCCATCCTGCAATCCCGCGAGCAACTTCGGGAATAGATAAGGCGCCGCCGGGCCTGCCGACCCGGCCTCGGCGGTCGCTGTTCAGCATGAAGGAGGCGCCTATGGCGAATGGAACTGCGGCACCGCGTTGTGCCGCGCTGATCGGACCGTATCTGTCGGGCAAGACGACGCTGCTCGAGGCCTTGCTGTATGCGAGCGGCGGCACGAGCCGGCGCGGCAGCGTGCGCGACGGCAATTCGGTCGGGGATCATACCCCGGAGGCGCGGGCCCGTCAGATGTCGACCGAGATCAATGTCGCGAGCGCGTCTTTTCTCGGTGATCCGTGGACAATCCTCGACTGTCCGGGGTCAGTCGAGCTGCTTTACGAGGCCCAGGGGGCACTGCTGGCGAGCGATGTCGCGGTCGTCGTCGTCGAGCCCGAGGCCGAGCGCGCGCTGACGATCAGCTCGCTGCTGCGGTTTCTCGACCGGCATAAGATCCCGCACATGTTATTCATCAACAAGATGGATACCGCGAACGCGCGCGTCCGGGACGTTCTCGCGGCATTGCAATCGGTTTCCGGGCGGCCGCTCGTGCTGCGCCAGGTCCCGTTGCGCGGGCCCGATTCCGAAATCACTGGGTACGTCGACCTGGTCAGCGAGCGCGCCTACCGGTACCGGCCGGGCCAGCCTTCGGATCTGATCCAATTACCGGACGATTTTTGGGACCAGGAACGTTCCACCCGAACTAACCTGATCGAAAAGCTCGCAGATTTCGACGATGCCTTGCTCGAGCAGCTGCTGGAGGATGTCGAGCCGCCAAAGGAGGAGATTTACCGGCACCTCACGCACACCTTGAGCCAAGTCCAAGTAATACCGGTGTTTCTCGGCTCGGCGCTGGCTGACTGGGGCATCCGGCGCTTATGGAAAGCGTTGCGGCACGAGACACCGTCGCCGCAGGCGACAGCGGAGCGATTCGGGATGGCGGCCGAGGGCGAGCCCTTGGCTCAAGTGATCAAGACCTACAATCTACCGCATACAGGCAAGCTGTCGCTGGCTCGCGTGTGGCGCGGCGCGATCTCCGAGGGAATGGTTCTCAACGGCACTCGCGTCGCCGGGCTCTTGCGCCTGACCGGCGCCCAGCAAGAGAAGATCCCATCCGCCCAGACGGGCCAGGTCGTCGGGCTGACCCGCATGGAGGACATCACGACCGGTGCGGTGCTGACCCCCTCAGGCAAGGCCGCGCCGTTGCCACGGCCCGAACGTCCACAGCCGGTCTTCGGCCTCGCGATCACCTCGGAGCGGCGTCAAGACGATGTCAAGCTGACCGGCGCGATCGGCAAGTTGATCGAAGAGGATCCGACGATCGAGCTCGAGCAGAATGCGGATACGCAGGAAATGGTACTCTGGGGGCAAGGCGACATTCATTTGCAGATTGCCCTCGACCGCTTGCGCAACCGTAACAACCTCGCGGTTAGCGGTAGGCCTGCGGCGGTCCCGTATAAGGAGACGATCCGACACGGTGCGCAGCAGCATTCCCGCTTCAAACGGCAAAGCGGCGGGCACGGGCAGTTTGCCGATGTCACGGTTGAGGTGAAGTCACTGCCGCGCGGCTCTGGCTTTACGTATACTGACAGCGTCGTCGGTGGGGCGATCCCGCGCAACTACATTCCGGCAGTCGAGGAAGGGGTGATCGAGGCATTGCGCCGCGGACCCCTCGGCTTCCCGGTCATCGACGTCGCGGTGAATTTAATCACCGGGCAGTTTCATGCTGTCGACAGCTCGGATCAGGCGTTCAAGACCGCAGGACGTCAGGCGGTCCAGGAGGCTCTGCCGAAGTGTGAGCCGATCCTGCTCGAGCCGATCGACCTGGTCGAGATCTCGGTCCCGAATGCTTTCACTGCGCGGGTTCAGCGACTCGTCTCCGGCCGGCGCGGTCAGATCCTCGGCTATGATGCGAAACCCGACTGGCCCGGCTGGGACGTCGTTAGTGCCAATATGCCACAAAGCGAGCTGCACGATCTGATCGTCGAGCTGCGCTCGCTGACACTGGGTGTCGGCAGCTTCGCCCATCGCTTCGACCATATGCAGGAGATGACAGGACGGCCGGCGGAGAGAGTCCTCGCAATGCGCACCGCGGACGCAGCTCAATAGCCGCAAGAGATCGGGAGCCGCGAGGAACCGGGCGCGGCTCGCGAAACCGTGACTTGGCGTCCGCAGTGGGAGTACCGACTTCTGGGTCGTGAAGTTCGGAAGGTACGGCGATGCTGATCCGGCGCAACAGAGGATGGGAGCTTCGCGAGGCTGAGGCAACGCCCGAGGCGGCGTTCCTCGGGCGAAGAGAGCTGCTCAAGGTTGCGGCCGCAGGCTCGATCCTGGCCTCCGGACTTCTGGCGTCCTTCGCGGCGATGGCGGACGAAGATCCTTCGGCCGGGCTCTATCCGGCCAAGCAGAACCCGCGCTACGCGCTCGATCGACCTTTGACCGACGAGAAACTTGCGACGAGGTACAACAACTTTTACGAGTTCGGCTCGCAAAAATCGATCGCCGACGAAGCGCAAGCGCTGAAGATCCGTCCGTGGACAATCAAGATCGACGGGCTGGTCGACAAGGAGATCACGGTCGACATAGACGACCTGCTGAAGAAGATGCCGCTCGAGGAGCGGCTCTACCGCCATCGTTGCGTCGAGGCCTGGTCGATGGCGGTGCCGTGGAGCGGCTTTCCGATGGCCGCCTTTGTCGATTTCGCAAAGCCCTTGGGCTCGGCGAAATATGTGCAAATGGAAACCTTCGTCGATCCCAAGACCGCACCCGGTCAAAAAGAGTTCTGGTACCCCTGGCCCTATATCGAGGGCGTCACCATCGCCGAGGCCGGCAACGAGCTCGCCTTTCTGGTGACCGGGATGTACGGCAAGCCGGTCCCCAAGCAGGACGGCGCGCCGTTACGCCTGGTGCTGCCGTGGAAATACGGGTTCAAATCAGTGAAATCGATCGTGCGTTTCTCGTTCACCGAAAAGCGGCCGGTATCGTTCTGGGAAACCGTGCAAGGGAACGAGTACGGCTTCTGGGCGAACGTCAATCCGGACGTGCCTCATCCGCGCTGGAGCCAAGCGACCGAGCGGGTGCTCGGCATCGACGGGCGGCGGCCGACCCTTAAATGGAACGGCTACGGCGAATACGTCGCCCACCTCTATGACGGGCTCGAAAAGGAGCGCCTTTTCGTCTGAGTTCTCAGCCGCATGCCTCGGCGCCCGACCGCGGCGCCTCCCGCCTGGCTGCAGCTTCGCACCGCGCTGCCACCGGCGGATCGCCGATTGCCGCCGTGCGGTTTCGCGAGCCGCGCTTTCCCGAGACCGGCCGTATGGCCGCATGTCTCCTCGAGACGGGGGCGGTCGGACCGCCGAGGGTAGCCCGCTGGCAGGTCAGCGTAGCTACACCCAGCGGCTACGCCGCAAGGACCGCGAAATTCCGCCAAGCCTCGGGAACTGACCCAAGATTGCCGAGCACTGTGGCCGAAAGCGAGTGTGCGGTTGACCGAAATTTGCGGCTTGCGAAACGGTTAGAATTGGTTAGATTATTCAACTAGTATTATAATTAGGTTGGTATAATGATTACAGTGGGAGCTTTCGAGGCGAAGACGCACCTTTCGACCCTCCTCGACCGGGTGGCTGGGGGCGAGGAAGTGGTTATAACCAAGCACGGGAAGCCCGTGGCCCGGCTGGTGAGCGCGGCACGCGTCGATCGAGAACGCGTCAATGACGCGTTCGAAAAGCTCAAGCTGTTGCGCAAGCGAACCACACTCGGCGGGCTCTCCTGGCAGGCGCTGCGGGATGCGGGGCGCCGGTGAGCGCTCTCGTCATCGATTCGTCCGCGGCGCTCAGCTGGTGCTTCGAAGACGAGGCTTCTCCGCGATCGACGCTCAGTTCGAACAGGTTCGCGATCAGGGTGCGGTCGTCCCCGGACTCTGGCATCTGGAAGTCGCCAACGTTCTTCTACAGGCGGAAACGCGTGGCCGGATCGCCACGGCCGACGTCACAATGCGCCTGGATTTGATCGCGGAGTTGCCGATCGCGACCGACAACGAAACAACCCCACGCGCTTGGCGCGAGATCCTTGCGCTCGCGAGGTCTGAAGGACTGACGACCTACGACGCGACATATTTGGAACTTGCGATCCGCCGCGGTCTGCCGCTGCTAACCAAGGATGAGGCGCTGATCGCTGCAGCCGAGCGAACCGGCGTGCCGGTTCCCGCTTGATTCCACGGAATGCCGCAGTGGCAGCAATTGGTCACATCCGTTGGGTGCCGACAGGTCGCCTGCTCGAATGCGGAGAGGTCCAATATAGCCCCGAGCGGGCCGGGTCGTCGCGGGAGGGTCATCGGGGCCGATGATGGCGCCCGACAAACCGTCTGACCCTCTCTTCGGGTGCAGCTATCTCTTCAGTGGTCCTGCTCCGACGCGACCTTCCAGTCGTCGGCACTGGTTTGGACGGCTCGCGTCGCTCGAACGGGCTGCCGGGTTTTCCGGTGACCTATCGCGTTCTCGCGGCCTGCAATGCGCATATGGGACGGCTCGACGAAGCGCGAGAGATCGTCAGGCGGCTGCGCGCGATCACCCCTGTCGTGGTAGATAGCGCGATCCGGTACCGGAACCTCGAGTCTCGCCAGCTCTACCTTTCCGGACTGCGGCTGGCGGCCGGCGAGACCGGATAGAGGCAGGGCAGATCGCGCGGCGGACCTGTGGGCGCCGTTCGCTAGGTCTGCACTATCGTCTGGCTCGAAAAGGGGTATGGCGCCAGTCGGATTGGACGCTTCCTCCGGCAGGCCGGTGTGCAAGAGCGGAAACGGCGCAGTCAGACTGCCATCGGTAGCCGCGCAATATCAAACAAAAATTTTTAAAAAAAAAGCCGAGTGTAAGCAGGCTCACACTGGGAGCGGTGAGAGAGTTCTATCCTGCAAGAAGATCGAGCTCTGATCAGACGAAGAGCTCACGGCGAACGCACGATGTTGCGTCCGAGCGATGACCCCTTCTTGCAGAGGAAATGACACATGCTCAACTCCAAACATCACCGAAGGGCCCAAGACGCGGCGACCTCTGGGCCGGTCGGCATTCTGCGCGACCACTGTCCGGCCGATATCGAGCGGGCTACCGGGTCGTTCCCGATTCGTTACACGCCGGCCGAAATGGACTGGATCGCGCGGGACTTCCGCTTTCACACCGGCGAGGTTCTGCCTGAGTTACGCCTGCACTGCACGACGGTCGGCGACGCCTCCGGACATCCCGTGCTGATCCTTCATGGCACCACCGGCTCTGGCTCCGGCCTGCTTGCTCCCTCCTTCGGGGGTGAACTGTTTGGTCCAGGTCAGGCGCTGGACCCGAGCAAGTACTTCATAATGCTGCCCGACGCCATCGGCCACGGAAAATCGTCCAAGCCGTCCGACGGTATGCGGGCGAAATTTCCGCGCTACAACTACGGCGATATGGTCGCGGCGCAATACCGCCTGGTAACAGAATGCCTCGGCATTCGCCATCTGCGGCTGGTGCTCGGCAACTCAATGGGCGGCATGCATACTTGGATCTGGGCCATCACTCATCCCGACTTCATGGATGCGTTGGTGCCCATGGCCGCGCAACCGACTGAGATGTGCAGCCGCAACTGGATGATGCGGCGCCTGATCATCGATGCGATCCACAACGATCCGGAGTGGAACAACGGCGACTACTCAAGACAACCGCAAGCGTTCCGCGTGGCCAACGTGTTTTACGGCATCGCGACGAGCGGCGGAACGCTGGCTTACCAGAAACTGGCGCCCACACGGGAGACGGCAGACAAGCTGCTCGACGGCCGTCTGGCAGTGCCGTTTACGGCCGACGCCAACGACACCCTCTATCAGTGGGATGCGTCGCGCGACTACGACCCGTCGCCCGGCCTAGAGCGCATTCAAGCGGCCCTGCTGGCCGTCAATTCCGCGGACGACGAGCGCAATCCGCCGGAGACCGGCATCATGGAGCGTGAGCTCAAGCGCGTGAAAAACGGCAAGCTGCACCTGATCCCCGCCAGTGACGAGACGCGTGGCCACGGGACGACCTGCATGGCGAAGTTCTGGAATCAGCAGGTGCAGGAGTTGCTGGAGACCGCCCCCCAGCGCTCTATGCCGGGTCCGCGGCCGGCGATGCATCAGTCGAAGGCGGCTTGACCTCACGCAGTGCAAAGGAGACAGACAATGCTTTCCCATCCTAGTCCCAACGTCAGCGAACGCTTTGCCGGCATCCGGCGCGACTACGACACGGCCGATGTCGAGCGGCTCGCCGGCTCATTCAGAATTCGTCACACGCTGGCCGAAATGGGTGCCGCACGATTATGGCACCTGCTGAATACCGAGCCATTTGTCGCGACGCTCGGCGCATTGACCGGCAACCAGGCGGTGCAGCAGGTCAAGGCCGGGCTGAAGGCGATCTATCTCTCCGGCTGGCAGGTTGCCGCCGACGCGAATAAAGCCGGGCAAATGTATCCGGACCAGTCGCTCTACCCGGCGGATTCGGTCCCTGACGTCGTCAGGCGCATCAACAACGCGCTGCGCCGCGTCGATCAGATCGCGCATTCGGAGGGCGATAACGGCACTTATTGGATGGCGCCGATCATTGCCGATGCCGAGGCCGGGTTTGGCGGCGCGCTCAACGCCTACGAGCTGATGAAGGCGATGATCGAGGCGGGTGCCGCCGGCGTGCATTTCGAGGACCAGCTGGCGTCCGAAAAGAAATGCGGCCATCTCGGCGGCAAGGTGCTGGTGCCGATCAGCCAGCACATCCGGACCTTGAACGCCGCCCGCCTCGCCGCCGATGTCGAGGGTGTACCGACCCTGCTGCTGTGCCGCACCGACGCCGATTCGGCGCAGCTCGTGACCAGCGACATCGACGAGCGCGATCGTCCCTTCATCACCGGGGAGCGGACGCCGGAAGGCTTCTTCCGGATCCGGCCCGACTTGGGCCTCGATTACGCGATCGCTCGCAGCCTCGCCTACGGACCTTATGCCGACCTCCTGTGGTGGGAGACGAGCACGCCCAATCTTGCCGAGGCCGAGCACTTTGCGGAGGCGATACACCGCGAATTCCCCGGCAAAATGCTGGCGTACAACTGCTCGCCCAGCTTCAACTGGCGCAAGGCGCTCGCAGCCGCGAAGATCGCCAGCTTTCAGCGCGACATAGCGCAGATGGGCTATCGTTTCCAATTCGTGACCTTGGCCGGCTTTCACAGCCTCAATTTGACGATGTTCAACCTGGCCCGCGATTACCGCGAACGCGGCATGGCCGCCTATTGCGAACTGCAACAAGCCGAGTTCGCAGCGGAAGCGGACGGCTACACCGCGACGCGTCATCAGCGTGAGGTCGGTGTCGGCTATTTCGATGCGGTGGCGACAGCCATATCGGGCGGACACTCCTCGACCACAGCGCTCGCCGGCAGCACCGAGGCGGCGCAGTTCTGCAAGACCCAGGCTCCAGCTCTACCGGACCCCGGCTACGACGAGGGCCTCGTGCATAACCATAACTGGGCGGTGCACGACTGGGAGGCGCTCGACTTGGCGGCGAGCCGAACGTTTGTCGCGCATTAATAACTAAGGTGTTTGGTCATCCGACTTGCGCTGGGCGGTCGGATGACCAATCCCAGGAGTCTGTCGCACCGGGGTTTGCAATAGGCTCTTCGCCCCCGATCATATGGCCGCGTACCTTCTTGTAAGTTGAGTCGGCCCGCTGGGCCGACCTTTTTCCGTTGAACTGGTCGATTGGGTCACGAGGTCCGTCCCGGGCAGCGAAAGGCGGCCGACCGCCAGCAGCGGCTGTGTACCGCGGGCGTAGTACTGAGTCGGATAGGACGGGTGTCCACAGGGCGCCCAACTGACCACCAATTTCTCGCTGCCAGCTTTGACATTGGCTCAGCTTCTTGGAGCCCGCCAGCAGAGCAGATTGGTCCATTCGAGCACTCTGCAGGCGGTGGCAGATCGGGCGCGCCAAATATCACCGCAGTGTCGGGTTCGTTCCGCTCGATTTTGAAAAAAATTAGCAGAAATGTGAAATACCTCACACCTTCTGCCGCGTCAACGGTGTTTCATATTCCGCGGAAAAAGCCATCTATTCGTCCTCCCGATGATGCGGAGAAAATCATGTACCGAAGCGCATCTCTTGCCAGAGAATCCAGTGATGACTTCACTACCGTGCTGACGTTTGCATTACTGGGATTGGCTCTCTCTTTGTTGGCAATCGGAAGGGCAGGCTTTATTGATCCCGAATATATGGCCGATCTATTCCTGTTATTTTAAACCTTGAGCCTATTGGCGGCGAACAAGCTCGTCGGCGCGGGGTGCATTGGACATGTTGACCCGATTTCTCAGCTGTCTTCAACCCAATGGCTTCGTCCTCGCGCTGATCGGCACGGTCGCGGTCGCCACCCTCTTACCGTGCCAGGGAACGAGTGCCGCGATCTTTCAAGCGCTCGGGTCATTTGCCGTCGCGTCATTGTTCTTTCTCCAAGGGGCGCGGCTTTCGCGCGCTGCTCTAGTCGCGGGAGCAGAGCATTGGCGACTGCATACGGCGATCACCTCTGCCACATTTGTACTGTTTCCGTCGCTCGGGATGACCATGTGGGTTGCAGTGCCGCACGCGCTTCCGCGGTCGCTGTGGTCGGGCGTGTTGTTTCTTTGCGTTCTGCCCTCCACGGTACAGTCTTCGATCGCTTTGACCTCGATCGCCCGAGGCAATGTCGCGGCCGCAGTTTGTTCAGCGTCCGGGTCTAATCTGGCCGGGTTGTTTCTCACCCCGATTTTGTTCGGATTTCTGACCGGGCTGCACAACAGCGCGATCAGTCTGGTAGGGGTCCAGCAAATCGTCTTACAGCTTCTTATACCGTTTGTCGCCGGTCAGGTGTCGCGGCGATGGATCGGCCAATGGGCCGAGCGCAACAAGTCGATTCTCGCCGTAACCGACAGAGGTTCAATTTTGCTGATTGTCTACGCAGCCTTTAGTGCGTCGGTCGTGCAGGGCCTCTGGCAGCGGATACCGGTGGCAACCTTGGTCATATTGGTGCTGATCGTTGCGGTACTGCTGGCGACCGCGTTGCTGATAATGATAGGCGGCAGTCGCTTGCTGCGATTTGATCGCGCCGACGAGAGCGCACTGGTATTCTGCGGATCGCAGAAATCGGTAGTTAGCGGTATTCCGATAGCGAGCGCCTTGATTGCGGGCCCTGCCCTCGGGTTATTCGTGCTGCCGATCATGATGTACCACGCGATGCAGCTCTTGGTCTGCGCTTGGCTGGCGAAGAGGTATGCGAGCCGTTCCGACTCTCCGCCCGGCTATCAAGACAGTCAGATGCTTACTGGCGGCGACCTGCAAGCCTCGCCGCGCGCCTGAAGGTGAGCAAGCTCCGGTGGCGCGAGGTCGGCACGCCGACTTCGGCCCGCCAGCTGGTTTGATCGCGAGCCAAGTTTGTTTCTGCGGGTGCCTCAAAGCGAAGCAATCGCATTCGCCGGCACCGGAATCGGCGGGTTGTCCGAAAAACGTGTGGCGATGGCCCATATCCGCGACTGCTTCACCTACATGAAAAATGCCGTCATGTCTGAGGCGCTTCGCGGCGGCCGTGCCGAAGAGGCTGGGCATATTGCCGCGGACCTTGGCCCGCACCAATCCGCCCCTGTTGAAGGTCAGCTAAACCCGTGTCCTGCTTCGGCTGCTTGCAAAAAAATGAGCGCGTGTGAGCCGGTTCACACGCAGGAGCAAGAAGGGCGGTGACAATGACCTGCAGCCGAGAACGCAGAGGCGTCCACCCTCCGACCACATCGGATGCAGGAGCTGAGATGCGGCCGGCACCGCTTCTGGCTTGGCTTCGAAATTTGAACCGGCCGCTGCCGCTCGATAGGGGCGTCCACACCTCGCCGTCGATGGGAATGGAGGAAGCAATGAGTACAGTCCGCGGCTTTGCACTCCCGGCGCCTCCGGCAGCTAGTGACTGGAACCTGGTAAAGCCGTTAGCAATCGTGGCTAGGATCCTTCGGTGGGTTCCAACCCGGAGCGAGCGTCGCCGTCTTGATCGAGCGGCTCCCGCGAGGCCCAATTGCTACCCCGCCGTGCCGACCTTTTTCCCCTTTAACGTGCGCGATTTGATCACCCAGGGCTGCGCCGAGCAGCGCGAAGATCGCCGGTAGCGATAAGCGCAGGCATAAATCAGTTCACGGAAACAAGCGGTAAACGCCGTGGTCGAACTGCATTCCGTCGAGGACCTCGCTGGTGGCGCGGCTTCGCCTGCTCGACGGTGAAGCGGTAATGCGCCGTTCGATTTCCGGTAAGATCCGGTCGACCTTTCCTCGCGCCAGCGTTATCCTCGACGATCGCTGTCTATTGACGGTGCCGCCGACCCGTCCACCGGGGTAGGCCAGGTTTCAAAAGAGTGCGCGGGTCGCGCGTGAGAGGGGAGAAGCTGCCATGGCGATGACCTCGGGATTCTCTGTGCAGGAGGCGACCGACCTCCTCGGGCTTTGCGCGTTCGCCGAGACGGATGGACCGGAACCACCCATCCCCGATCCGCGGAATACGTGGGATATCGTGTTTGATTCGCCGGTACTGGGTCCGTTCGACAACAAATGGCAACTCTGGCGAAGGAAGGATATGGGGCCGTTTGCAATCGCCGTACGCGGAACCGTTGCAGCAGCCGGCAGTATCATCGAGGATCTTATTGCGCTGATGATCAAGGCTCAAGGAAACCTCACCGTCAGCGGCATAGGCCACGATTATCGGTTCGCCGCCGATCAAAGCGCGGGGGTTCACCTCGGCTTTGCATTGGCAACGTTACTGCTTCTCAATGATCCCGCTAATGGAATGATCGCCCGACTCGGCAATCAGATCCCGGAGGGAAGCGACGTTTTCATCACCGGGCACAGCCAAGGTGCGACCATGGCGACGCTGCTCCGCTCCTATTTCCATTACAGCGGCGGCGCACCCCAAAATTGCTCCTTCAAGACCTATGTCTATGCGCAGCCGAAGCCCGGCAACGTCCATTATGCCGAGGATTTCGAGGCGCTGTTTTGCGATCCGGCCATGGCCTTTCGCGTGAGCAATACTTTGGATTGGGTGCCCGAGGTGCCGTTTACCCTGCAATCCCCGGACGACATCGACAAGCCTAATCCATTGACCGTATTTGCTTCTCCGACATTGCTGATCACTTTGATTACAAAGTGTCTCGCCGAGGCCCGCGCTCTGATCGAGATTCACACGAGATCGCATTTCCAACAGATGGCTGTTGCGGTGGCCCAAACGAAACCCGCGGCCGCCGCCACCGCCGGCGGCCCGAATGCGCTGCTCGCGGTCCCGTTCGTAGCGGATTTCATCTCGTCGCTCGATTACGTGAATGCCGGTACGGATTTCCCCCTCGAGGGGACGCCCTGTGCAGGGGCTGAATGCCACGACCCGCTGTTTGAGCATCACGCGACGACCTATTTCGCCCTTTTGCAGTCTTTCGCCACGGCACCGGCGGGCGGCTAGACGCCTCCCGGCGCTTTCGCCGTTTTGCCATCGGCAGACTCCCCGAAAGCGTGATAGCCTCGTTTTACCGTCTTGCCGACCTGGCCACGAAGGAAACCGATGCCCGACACCCTGACCGTCATTCGCCACGCCGAGCGGCCGACCGTCGCCTTCGCGGGGGGTGCTACCTATCAGCCGATCATCGGCGACGACACCGGCGCCGGTCTGCCGATCCGCACCGGCATCCAGACCTCGCCGCCGGGCTACCAGACGCCGCTGCACTCGCACCCCTATGCCGAGGTGCTGACCGTGCTCGAGGGCCGCGGCGAGGCCTGGCTCGCGGGCGAGGAAGGGGTCGTCTCTCTCGAACCCGGCGTGTCGATCGCGTTGCCGGCCAACCGGGTGCACGCGTTTCGGGTGGTTGGCGACCAGCCGCTCGTCACCTTCGGCATCCATGCCTCGGGCAAGCGGATCGTCAATTATCTGGAGCCACCAGCCGCCGCCGGATGAGCCCTTCCCTTCCGCGCTCCGCCGCGGCACATTCATTTGTTATTCCAATCAGGGAGACCAGCGATGGCCATCAGCCGTTTCGATCTGACCCAGCCACCAGGCCCACGGATGAGCCGCTGCGTCGTGCGCGATAATACGGTCTACCTCGCCGGCTTGACCGCCAGCGACGCGACACAGGACATCAAGGGACAGACCAAGCAGATCCTCGACAAGATCGACGGCTACCTAGCCCAGGCGGGGACCAGCAAATCGAACCTGCTGTCGGCCAATCTGTGGATCAAGGACATGGCGCTGTTCGCCGATATGAACTCGGTGTGGAATGCTTGGGTCGATCCCGAGAACCCGCCCGCGCGCGCCTGCGTAAAAGCCGACCTGGCGCGCCCGGAATTGCTCGTCGAAATCATGGTGACCGCCGCCAAATAACATCAACCCTTTACCGCAAAGGTCGCAGAGGATTCGCAAAGTACGCTGGCGATCCGGGAGAGCTGCGTCCTCTGCGCATCCTTGGCGTCCTCTGCGGTAAGGTTTTTTGTTTTGAGGCGCCGGACGGGCTGGAAGCTACGTCATCCCGATCTCGCCATCGACGACGTGCTCGACCCCAAGCTCGGGGATCGACAAGGTGACCCGCGGCTTGAGCAAAGCGTTCTCGGCGAGCCGTCCCTTGGCGAGCGCATCGCGCACCGCCGTCTCGATCTCGCGTTGCGAGGTCACCCCGACAACCCTGAGGAACTTGCGGATATCCATGTTGAAGCGGTCTTCGTTCATCGTTCACCCTTCGCAATAAGACTGCTGAACGGCACCGGCTGAAGTAGACCCTGGCACTTTCCTCCGCAATCGTCGTCTGATCCGAACCTTCTGCTTCAGCCATGACTCTGAGCTTTCCTGCGCACGCGCCGGTGCCGATCCCTGACGCCGGAAGCTCCCCGGCGTTAGAGCCGATGGAGGTTTTTCGGGAGCTGCGGCAACCCGACCCGGCGCCTGTCCGCGGCTATGGAGAGCGGAAGGAAGATCATATCCCCGCCCACCCGCAGCGTAGGATTGCCGCGGGTTACAGGCCTAACGACCTCGATGGAAACCTATGGCGCAGACGCCGGTCGATTTGTTCAGAGCCGGAAATACCGCCGGCCCGCGGCTCGATCACGTTCGCCCTAATCGAGACACCGCAGTCTATCAGCTTATGGCGCCCGAACCTTCACCTCGCCAATGGTATTGGCCACCGTAGCCAAATGTTGGTCAAAGCTGACGAACGCTTCGCAGCCCTCGGCCTTTGCGAGATGGAGGGCATCGACGAAATCCATTCCCCTCGCCATCCAATCCAATGCCTTGGCAGCCAAGGCGGGGTCTTCCAGGGTAACGCGCGGAAGCCCTGCGAAGGCGGTCAGCGCAGCAATGATTCGATCAGGGCTGAATCGATAAGCTCGTCCCAGTACCCATCCGGTTTCGAGCAGAACGGTCGTGCAGACGAAGATGTCCTCGCCGTCGATCAGCGCGCGCGCCTTCGCGAACTGCTCCGGGTGGTCTCCGGTCAGATAACGGACGATAATATTAGTATCGACCGCGAGCACGACGCCGGGTTACTTCGGCAGTTATGGCTGCGTCCATCTCTTCCAGCGTCTTTGGCGGTTCGCGATAGGCGAGCATTCCGGCTACATCCTCCGGCCGCGTCGGGGCAAAGACCGGCGCCGCCTTCAGCAATACCCCTTCGGGAGTATCCTCGACCATGAGGCGGGTGCCGGGCTGCCAATTCCTCCGCTGCCGAATAGCCTTGGGTAGTATGACCTGCCCCTTGGTCGAGACGGTGGTCGTCAGTGTTTCGGCCGCTGCCATGCGCAGTCTCTGATGCGATGGGTAAGACCGAGGTAAGATCGTGGTGCTCGAACCAAAATGCAAGCTCTGATGCGAGGCGGAGCCAAATATCCGAAATCAAGCACGGCCTCGCCTGGCTTCCGCGCGAAGCCGAGAACGAACGAATCGCTGTCACACGCAATGGAAAACCGGCCGGGTTGCTGATCAGCCTCGGATCCGATGAGGCTTGGCTGGACGCGGCCCGCGAGTGGGCTGCGGCAAATCGATACTGATGGATCTGTCTTCGCCGCGACGCCGGCCTCTTTGAGCCTAGACTTAAAATGGCCGGCGCGATATCAAACGTGGTGCTCGTTACCCGTGCGCTGGCCGCGCTGCCGAGGAACCGCTTCGTGCTGCGCACCGATGTCAAATCCTGGAATCTATCGGAGGCGGTCGTCATTGCGAGTTGGCCACCGGCCGGGGCGGCCGACCCTCCCTGTATGAAACCGCCACCAGAGCGCTTTCCCGGCGAAAGCCGGGACCCACAGATCCGCCTGCCGAGTGCTGGAAGGGTGGGCCCCGGCTTCCGCGGCGTTCACCCGCTGACAGCCTGGCGCGAATATCGCGATATCACTCAAGCGGACTTGGCATCGCGTCCGGCTGTCGCCCGCGACCTGATCGCGCAGATCGAGACGCACAAGAAACAGGGCAGCGTTACGTCGCTCGACCGCCTCGCGCGGACCTTGGGCGTTCCGATCGAGGCGCTGATCGCCGAGCGGGGTTGAGGGCTGACGCCAATTCGACGGACATCTCCACGGCCGTATGCGGCGCATCTGTTCGGTGTGAAGACGGCGAACCGATGGGCCGGGGGTCTCATGGCTAATTTGCGCGGGTCCCCTGACCATTGCAGCACGACGGAACCGCCGATGCGGGCGTCGTGATGCCGATCAGGACGACAGCACTGCGGCCAGACCTAGTCGGGTTGCGACTGCTTGCAGGCGCCCGCCGCGCGTCCACAATTTGCTGCCCGCGGTCAGCCGGGACGCCGCCAGCAAATGGGCGTCGAAGTAGCCGATGCCGCGCCCGAACAGCGCTTCGCGATCGATGAAGTGGAGCACTTCCCGGTGCGAGGCGCTGGTCGCCTGAGGCAACCTTCGCAGGGCGCGCAGAATGTCATCACGCTGCCGCAGATTGCCGAGTGCGAGTTCGCCCACAACGAACGGATGCCCGAGCACCTCTCCGCCGCCGAGTAGCGCGCTGAGTATCTCATTGCCGGACCGGAGATGCTCGATCCAGACCGACGTATCGACGAGTATCACTTGGGTTTCGCCCGTCGCCGCGGGATGGCGTCAAGACCGGGCTCGCTGCCACCGAGACGCGCCAACCGGCGTGCGCTCTCGCGTTCGATCAAAGCCTTGAGCGCCTCGCGGACGAGAGCCGATTTCTCGCGCAACCCAGTGTAGAACTCCGCCTCAGCTAGCAACTCGTCATCGAGAGCGAGAGTCGTACGCATTTTCGTTCCGCCATCAAATAAGCAGAAATTATCATCATTTGATGTCGTAATCAATGCCGATGGAGCCGCCCAGTACCACTTCAAGGAGATAGCGCCGGCCGGCCCTAGCGGTGAAATCGAAATGCGATCCGACGAGATCCCTGGCGGTTTTGATTTTGCCGGCCCCCACCTTTCCGTGGTGCTTCTCTGTTATGCCTCGACCGGCTCGAGGCACTCCGCGCCGAAGTCGTCGACCCGAAGATCGCCAGGCACACAGCCGCATACCCGCCCCGGGTTACGCTTGCGACGGTCCGTCGGTGTTAAACCCGGGGATGACCGGCTTGACTCAGGGACAAGATCACCGGTGACGGGCTTCCGGTCGAATTCGCCAAGGTCGTGGGTGCGGTGGACTTCGCGGTCGCGGTTGGTCATGCTCGCCGCAGCCAGTTTTCGCGACGAAGCCCGTCGATTTGGTCGAACCCCGCCTCGTTGTCCGTGACGATCGTATAGCCGAGTGCCATGGTCTGAGCGGCAATGAGCAGGTCGTTGCCGCCAATCGGTCTGCCGGTCTGCTCGAGCCGGGTGCGGATCTCGCCATAAACACTATCGGCGGGTGCCGCGAACGGAAGCACGTCAAGCACGCCGAGCACCGCTTCGAGCTGTCTCGCCAGTCTCGGCGATCCCGTTTTCGCGGCCCCATAACGTAATTCTGCGGCAACGATGATGCTGGTGCAGACCTGCGCCTCGCCGACCCTGGAGATGTGCTCGGCCGCTCGGCCGTGAGGATTGCGGACGATGTCGGAGACGATGTTGGTATCGAGCAGGTAACGCATCAAAGCTCGACGGGATCGGGAGCCACGTCAGGGATGGGAGGAAACTCTTCGTCGAGCGGTGTCAGAGTGGCCAGCAGCGCCAGCAAAGATTTTGGGGGAGCGGGCTCGATGATCAGCCTCTCACCCTTTTTGCGCATGATGGCGTCTTTGCCGGGGAGCTCGAACTCGCGGGGGATCCGCACCGCCTGGTTTCGGCCGTTCTTGAAGAGCTTGACGTGACGTTCGGAAACTACGGGCCGCCTCCCTGTTGGCATAGGCCTAGCATAGGCTATGGTTTCACCCGCCGACAGGTTCAAGCGGGCAAATGATTTTGCCGGCCACCGCCCTTCCGTGGTGCTTCTCTGTTATGCCGATTTCTCTCCCTGTTCGGGCGATTTAATTCCCTGTTCGATCGCTTAGGGAATTTCCCCTTCAACTGACTAAATATCAATCGCTTACGGGTGTGGATTTTATCCGCGAACCGCCCGCAGATCGATTTCTCCCAGTATTTTCCCGTCGCACAGGGAAAGGCTGTGCACGCCGAGAGGCCGCCTTGCCCACCCCTCGAATTCGCGCTAAGACGCGAGCCGTACCGCGCTCGGGATCGGCGCCCTCCAAGACGAGGCATTGGCATGGCACGCAACAAGATCGCGCTGGTCGGGGCCGGGCAGGTCGGCGGCACCATTGCACTGCTGGCCGGGCTCAAGGAGCTCGGCGACATCGTCCTCTTCGACGTGATCGACGGCATGCCGCAGGGCAAGGCGCTCGACATCGTTCAGGGCTCGACGATCGAGGGCTACGACGCGGTCGTCGCGGGGACCAACGACTACGCTGCCATTGCCGGCGCCGATGTCGTCATCGTCACCGCCGGCATCGCGCGCAAGCCGGGGATGAGCCGCGACGATCTGATCGGCACCAACGCCAAGATCGTCGCGACGGTGGGTGCAGCGATCAAGAAGCATTGCCCCGAGGCTTTCGTCATCACCATCACCAACCCGCTCGACGTCATGGTGTGGGTCATGCGCGAGGCCTGCGGGCTGCCGGCGCAGCGTGTCGTCGGCATGGCCGGAGTGCTCGACAGCGCCCGCTTCCGTTATTTCCTTGCCGAGGAGCTGAGGGTCTCGGTCGAGGATGTCAGCGCCTTTGTGCTCGGCGGCCACGGCGACACGATGGTGCCATTGCTGCGCTACTCGACGGTCGCCGGCATCCCGCTGCCCGACCTCGTCAGAATGGGATGGACGACCCAAGACCGGCTCGACAAGATCGTCCAGCGCACCCGCGACGGCGGCGCCGAGATCGTCGGTTTGCTGAAGACGGGATCGGCGTTCTACGCACCCGCCAGCTCGGCGATCGCGATGGTCGAGGCCTATCTGCGCGACAAGAAGCGGGTATTGCCGTGTGCGGCGTTGCTCGAAGGCCAATACGGCGTACGCGACCTCTATGTCGGCGTCCCGGTGGTGATCGGCGCCGGCGGCGTCGAGCGGATCGTCGAGATCGCGCTCGATCGCGAGGAGAAGGCGGCCTTCGACAAATCGGCCGCCGCCGTCCGCGAGCTGATCGAGGTCGTCAAGGGCATGAAGATCCTGGGCTGAGCCGATGAACATCCACGAATACCAGGCGAAGGAGCTGCTGGCAAAATTCGGCGTCGCGGTGCCGCGCGGCGGAGTGGCGTATTCGGCCGGCGAGGCGGTCGAGGTGGCGCGCCGGCTCGGCGGGGAGGCCTGGGTGGTCAAAGCGCAGATCCATGCCGGCGGACGCGGCAAGGCCGGCGGGGTCAAGCTCGCCGGCTCGGAAGAGGAAGTCGCGGCTGCGGCGCGCGCGATGCTGGGTCGGAAGCTGGTCACCCATCAGACGGGGCCGGAGGGCCGCGAGGTCAAGCGGGTCTATGTCGAGGAGGGCTGCGACATCGCCCGCGAACTCTACCTCGGGATGTTGATCGACCGCACCACCCAACGAGTGACCCTGATCGGCTCGACCGAGGGCGGGGTCGAGATCGAGGAAGTCGCGGCACATGCACCGGAGAAGATCCTGACCGAGGCGATCGACCCGGCGAGCGGGATCGAGCCGTTCCACGCGCGCAATTTCGCCTTCGGGGTTGGGCTCGAAGGCGCCCAGATCGGTGTTGCCGTCAAATTCGTGACGGCACTCTATCGGGCGTTTTGCGAGCTCGACGCCTCGGTCGCCGAGATCAACCCGCTGGTCGTGACCAAGTCCGGTCAGCTCCTCGCCCTCGATGCCAAGATCGGCTTCGACGACAACGCGCTCTACCGCCATCCCGAGATCGCGGCGTTGCGCGACGAGGACGAAGAGGACCCGACCGAGATCGAGGCCGGCAGGCACGGACTCAACTACATCAAGCTCGACGGCAATATCGGCTGCATGGTCAACGGCGCCGGCCTGGCGATGGCGACGATGGACATCATCAAATTGCACGGCGGCAGCCCGGCGAACTTTCTCGATGTCGGCGGTGGGGCCACGCGCGAGCGGGTCGCGACGGCGTTCAAGCTGATCCTGAGCGACCCCAACGTCGAAGGGATCCTGGTCAACATCTTCGGCGGGATCATGCGCTGCGACGTCATCGCCGAGGGTGTCGTTGCCGCGGCGCGCGAGGTCAATTTGCACGTCCCGCTCGTCGTTCGCCTCGAAGGCACCAACGTCGATCTCGGCAAGCGGATCCTGCAGCAATCCGGACTGCCGATTCTTGCGGCCGAGAACCTCGCCGACGCGGCGCAAAAGGTGGTGGCTGCGGTCAAAGAGGCTGCGTGATGGCGATCCTCGTCGACGCATCGACAAAGGTGATCTGTCAGGGGATCACCGGCACCCAGGGCACCTTCCACTCCGAGCAGGCGATCGCCTACGGCACCAGGATGGTCGGCGGTGTGACACCGGGCAAGGGCGGCAGCCGGCATCTCGATCTGCCGGTCTTCAATACCGTGTACGAGGCCTGCGCCGCGACCGGCTGCGATGCGACGGCGATCTACGTGCCGCCGCCCTTTGCGGCCGATGCGATCCTCGAGGCAGCCGATGCCCGGATCCCGCTGATCGTCTGCATTACTGAGGGCATCCCGATACTCGACATGGTGCGCGTCAAGCGCTGCCTCTCAGGCGGCCGGTCTCGCCTGATCGGGCCGAATTGCCCGGGTGTCATCACCCCCGACGAGTGCAAGATCGGCATCATGCCGGGACACATCCATCGCCGTGGCAAGATCGGCATCGTCTCGCGCTCCGGCACCTTGACCTACGAGGCGGTGGCCCAGACCACGGCTGTCGGTCTGGGACAGTCGAGCTGTGTGGGGATCGGCGGCGATCCGGTCAACGGCACAAACTTCGTCGAGATCCTCGAGATGTTTCTCGCTGATGACGAGACCGAGGCGATCGTCATGATCGGCGAAATCGGCGGCAGCGCCGAGGAGGACGGCGCCGATTTTCTAAAAGCCGCGCGCACGAAAAAGCCGGTCGTCGGGTTTATCGCCGGCAGCACGGCCCCGCCGGGGCGGCGAATGGGCCATGCCGGCGCGATCATTGCCGGCGGCAAGGGCGGTGCCGGCGACAAGATCGAGGCGCTGCGCAGCGCCGGGGTGGTCGTCGCCGAATCGCCCGCCGCAATCGGCACGACCATGCATGAGGTGCTGCGCAGCTAAGTGTGGCAGCCGAGGCCTGCTGCACGCATATAAAGCTGGCATGGCTGACCTCGACGGCACGACGTTTCTGACCGGCGCCAATGCCGGGTTCATCGCCGGGCTCTACACGCGCTTTCTCGAGAATCCCAACTCGGTCGACGAGAGCTGGCGCCGCTTCTTCTCGGAGATGGGCGACGATCTTTCGGCGGTGCTCACGGAGCGGCGCGGACCGGCTTGGTCGAAGCCCACACCCCTCATAGTCGCCGACGGCGCCGCGCCAGCAGCAGAGGTCGGTGCCGAGGCGCTGCGCCAAGCTTCGATCGATTCGATCTGTGCCTTGAACTTGATCCGCGCCTACCGCGTGCGCGGTCATCTCGAAGCCGATCTCGACCCGCTCGGTTTGGAGAAGCGTGGGCCTTATCCGGAGCTCGACTACCATAGCTATGGTTTCGTCGAGGCCGATCTCGAGCGCGAGATCTTCATCAACAACCTGTTCGGTCGCGAGCGCGCCACCTTGCGCGAGATCGTCGCGCTACTGCGGACGACGTATTGCGGCAGGATCGGCGTCGAATACATGCATATCCAGGTCCCGGCCGAGCGGATCTGGATCCAGCAGAAATTCGAAGAGCAGAACCGCCCGGCGCTGGCCGCGTCGGTGAAAAAGGAGATTCTGCAGACCCTGACCGTCGCCGAGACCTTCGAGCGGTTTCTCGACCGCCGCTATACCGGGACCAAGCGCTTCGGCATCGAGGGTGCCGAATCGCTGATGCCGGCGCTCGAGGCGATCCTGCGTCGCGGCAGCGAGCTCGGCATCCGCGAGTTCGTGATCGGCATGCCCCACCGCGGCCGATTGAACGTGCTGGCCAATTTCGTCGGCAAGCCCTTTGCCGCGATCTTCTCCGAGTTCCAGGGCAATGCGACGCAACTCGAGCACCTCCACGGCTCGGGCGACGTCAAATACCATCTCGGCACCTCAGGCGACCGCGAGGTCGGCGGCCAGACCGTCCACCTCTCACTGGCGGCCAATCCGTCGCATCTCGAAGCGGTCGACCCGGTCGTTCTCGGCAAGGTCCGGGCCAAGCAGTATCAGCGCGGCGACAGCGAGCGGACCCGGGTGGCCGCCATCCTGATGCATGGCGATGCCGCCTTCGCCGGCCAAGGCCTCGTCGCCGAAGCGCTGGAATTGTCGGAGCTCGACGGCTTCGCCACCGGCGGCACGATCCACGTCCTCGTCAACAACCAGATCGGCTTTACGACGAGCCCGTCGGCCGCGCGGTCGAGCCCCTATCCCTCGGATATGGCAAAGGGCGTCCAGGCGCCGATCTTCCACGTCAACGGCGATGATCCCGAAGCCGTGGTCGAGGCCGCCCGCATCGCCACGGAATACCGCCAGCAGTTCAAGAAGGACGTCGTCATCGATCTGTTCTGCTATCGCCGGCACGGGCACAACGAGGCCGACGAGCCGGCCTTCACTCAGCCGCTGATGTACCGCGCGATCGCGAGCCATCCGACGACGCGGGAGATTTATGCCGGCCGCCTCGTTGCGGCGGGTGTTGTCGACGAGGCCCAGGTTGCGGCGATGGCAACTCGCTTCATCGCCGACCTAGAAGCACAGTTTGAGGCAGCTAAGAGCTATCGCCCGAACAAGGCGGATTGGCTCGAAGGCGTCTGGGCCGGGTTCCACGAGGCGGCCGGCGATGATCGTCGTGGTGATACCGGTGTCGCCATCCAGACGTTGCGCGAAGTCGGACACGGGCTCGTTACGGTCTCCGCGGGTTTTCGCCTCAACCCCAAGATCGCCCGTCAGCTCGAAGCCAAGCGTGCCGCTATCGAGGCCGGCGAGGGCATCGATTGGGCGACCGCCGAGGCGTTGGCGATCGCCTCGCTGTGCGCCGAGGGAAGCCATGTCAGGATGTCCGGCCAGGACAGCGGGCGCGGCACCTTTTCGCATCGGCACGCCGTGCTGGTCGATCAGGAGACCGAAGAGCACTACGTGCCGATCAATCATGTCCGCGCCGGACAAGCCTCGTTCGAGATCGTCGACAGTCCGCTCTCCGAGGCCGGGGTCGTCGGTTTCGAATACGGCTACAGCCTTGCCGATCCGAGCACCTTGGTGTTGTGGGAGGCGCAGTTCGGCGATTTCGCCAACGGCGCCCAGGTGATCATCGACCAGTTCCTGTGCGCGGGCGAGGCAAAGTGGCTGCGCATGAGTGGTCTCGTCCTGCTGCTGCCGCACGGCTATGAGGGGCAGGGGCCCGAGCATTCCTCGGCACGGCTCGAACGCTATTTGCAGCTCTGCGCCGAGGACAACATCCAGGTGTGCAATCTGACGAGTGCCGCGAACTACTTCCACGCCTTGCGCCGCCAGGTCCGGCGCAATTTCCGCAAGCCGCTCGTCGTCTTCACCCCAAAGTCGATGCTGCGCGCCAAGGAAGTGATGTCGCGGCTCGACGAAATGGGCCCGGGTAGCTCGTTCCATCGCATCGTAGCCGAGACCGGGACGATTGCCGCGGACGACGAGGTGCGCCGCGTGGTTCTGTGTACCGGCAAGGTCTATTTCGATCTGGCCAAGGCGCGGGCAGAAAGAGGCGACGACCGGGTGGTACTGCTCCGCGTCGAGCAGCTCTATCCGTTTCCGTTCGACGCCCTCGCCAAAGTGTTGCAGCGCTACCGCAATGCCGAGATCGTGTGGTGCCAGGAAGAGCCGCAGAACATGGGCGCCTGGAACTTCGTCGACCGGCGCATCGAACAGGCGCTCGCCAGGCTCGACGTCGCCGCGAGGCGCCCGCGCTTTGCCGGCCGCGCCGAGGCCGCTTCCCCGGCCACCGGCCTCTTCAAGCGTCACCTCGAAGAGCAAGCCCATCTCGTCAATGACGCGCTCGCTGCGTGAGCCGAGCCGATGGCGACCGACATCAAAGTCCCCAGCCTTGGTGAGTCGGTCCCCGAGGCGACAGTCACGAAATGGCTGAAGCGGCCGGGCGAGGCGGTTATTATCGATGAACCGGTTGCCGAGCTCGAAACCGACAAAATCACCCTCGAAGTCTATGCGCCGGCTGCCGGTACGCTCGCGGAAATTCTCGCCGACGAAGGCGCCAACGTACCGGTCGGCGCGGTGCTCGGCAGGATCACGGAAGGAGTGACCGGCGACTTAGCACAAACGGCCCCTCACCCCCTCCCTCTCCCCGCAGGCGGGGAGAGGGAGGGACCCGCGAAGCGGGAGGGTGAGGGGCAGCTGGTGCTAGAGCGCTCGGGCCCGGCGGTCCGAAAGCTCATCGAAGAGGCTGGGCTGGATACCGGAAAGATCGCACCGACCGGACCCGGCGGCCGGATCACCAAAGCGGATGTTCTCACCGCCCGCGCACCGCCCCCTCCCTCCGTGACGCCAACTCCTGCTGTAAACGAGCGCGAGGTCCGCGTGCGCATGACCCGGCTGCGGCGGCGCATCGCCGAGCGGTTGAAGGCGGCGCAGAACACCGCCGCAATGCTGACGACCTTCAACGAGATCGACATGACCGAGGCGATCGGCTTGCGCGAGCGCCATCGCGATAGCTTTGAGAAGAAGCACGGGGTCCGGCTCGGCTTCATGTCCATCTTCCTCAAGGCTGCGATCGTCGCGCTGCAGGAGCTACCCCCGGTCAATGCTGAAATCGATGGCGACGACATCGTCTACAAGAACCATTACGACATCGGGGTTGCGGTCGGCACCGAGCAGGGGCTGGTCGTACCGGTCGTACGCGACGCCGACCGGCTGAGCTTTGCCGAGATCGAGCAGACGATCGCTGCGCTGGCCCGTAAGGCGCGCGACGGCAAGCTGACAATCGAGGATCTCTCCGGGGGCACCTTTACGATCACCAACGGCGGCGTCTATGGCTCCCTGATGTCGACGCCGATCCTCAACCCGCCGCAATCCGGGATCCTCGGCATGCACAAGATCGAGCGGCGGCCCGTCGCGCTGGGTGACAAGGTCGAGATCCGGCCGATGATGTATGTCGCACTTTCCTACGACCACCGCATCGTCGACGGCCGCGAGGCGGTGACCTTCCTCGTGCGGATCAAGGAGTGCGTCGAGGAGCCCTCACGGATACTGTTCGACGTCTGAGCAAACCGCGATAGGACTGGAACGCGCCGTCACCACCAGGGCTGTGGGGTCAAGCCCAGCAATGACGGTCTCAAATTTGCGGGCACAAACGGCTGGAAAAATCGGGTCTTTTCATCAGGCGCCTGCAACAAATGTCGGCGCAATGTTGAAATGTCACCGGGCGCGCAAAGTAGAAATGACACCCCCGTTGCTGGCGGAGACGACGAGCGCGACGGCATCACAGCCAAGCGCTGGGTGAGGGCGAACGACATTCGGAATTGACCCGTATGTTGGCTCACTCAAGCATGTAACCGAGGCCTACTGCATCCTTGCAGTGAGGTTGAGCAGCGCATTTGTTTGCCTCACCGGATCGGGATTGAGCTACTATTGTCGGTGACCGGTGAAGCGGAAGCGGGCTCTGCTGGGGAGCATCCCGCCGAGGAATAGCCGGTTGGAGACTCACTTCGATGGACCGGGAGCCGATCGGAACTCGCCGGCTCCCGGGCTCGGTGGTTGCCAAGCCGCCATCTCCTTGAGCATTTTTCCGTGGGCGCTTTTCCGCACGACCAAAGCCGCCATAAAGATGCATACGCTGCTCGATCTGCGTGGCGCGATCCCGAGCTTCATCCACATCTCCGATGGGAAGTTGCACGACGTCAATATCCTCGACCTGTTGATCCCGGAAGCCGGCGCGATTTACGTGATGGACCGCGGGTATCTGGACTACGAGCGGCTCTACGCCCTGCATCAATCCGGAGCCTTCTTCGTGACCCGCGCCAAGTCGAATCTCGACGCCCATCGCATTTATTCGACCCCGACCGATCGCACTACCGGGATAATCTGCGACCAGACCATCGCCCTCAATGGCTACTACAGCCAGCGGCATTATCCCGATCATTTGCGCCGCATCCGTTTCAAGACGCCGACAGCGCCAAGACATTGGTGTTTCTAAGCAACCAGTTTGCCTTGCCGGCAACCACCATCTGCGCGCTCTACAAGGCGCGCTGGACAAACGTAGAAAATGAAAGAATAATATAATACTTTGATGAAATACCGTCTGCGGAATGGCTTATCAAATATGGATTGTAAGTACGAGTTATACACGATGCCAAGTGTTCTAGGCATGTTCTCCCATACAACACTGTCCAATAGGATGTAAAAATCTACGAGCCGGTCTTTGACGTTTCCCTGACCTCGCTGTCCGAGCAGAAAATCGCACAAGTGCGCCAAAGCAACAAGGCTGGTGAGACCGAAAACATACGCCGCCACATTGCCGCTCCCGCGACGATCCCGCTTTCTAACTTACACATTGCAACTAACCCGAGCTAGCCAGCGATTGACCTCATAATGGAATCGAAGCGGCGGCGCTCGCGAATGTCTTGAATTTCGCACGCACGGGCGCGCACGGCGCGAAACGTCGATTTCTGGAAATGAAGCACCTCATGCCGGCCGGGAGCTTGCCGCTTGCAATGTAGCTCACCCTTTCATAGGCAGGGACTCCAAAAAAAATCCGCATGCCCGGAATGTGCAATTTGGGGTATCGTGCCTAGCTGAGGGATTATTTTGCGCACCATGTGTGCGACCGGAGAGAGAGATGACGACAAAGCGCGAATTGCTGGACCAGTCCGCCGCATCGACGACCCGCCCGACAAAGCGCAACCTCAGCGAGGCTGGACGAACGCTGGCCACATCCGCAAGATCGACCAAGCTCGCCGTCCCTCCTGCCGCCGCCAAGGAGGCCGCCGCGAAACCCAAAGGGCGTGTGCCCAGTCTGATTGAGCGAACGGGGGTAGCCGCCGCCACCCTACTGAACCCGGAGCGTCCGCCTGATTTGGTGAAAGGGACGAGCATGACTTTAGAAGAATTCGCCCGAGTTTGGCATAGAGTATATTCTGAAGAGGAGGAGTTAAACCTTGCGTCCTCATTAGCTAATATAGACGCTATACTTGACCGGCTTGATAAAGGCATCGCCGCCGAGCATGTAGCGATGGATAGGTTGCTTCAACGTATCCTCTCTCCCGAACCCAGCAGAACCGGTACGTAAGGGTCCTGAACGTCCTCGGGCAGTTATGGGCACTGGGGCGTAAGGTAGAGGAGCTTCTAAGCCTCCAGCAAAAGACTAGGGAAGCACTGGCGCCTGGCGGCGCGCGCGACCCCGACCGTCGAACGACATCCTTGAGAAGGCGGCTCAATCGGAACCCGCGCTTGCGGCCGGTCGCGATAATCAGCGCAGTTTCGTTCTGTAGCCCATCGAGATTGCTTCGCTTCGCTCGCAATGACAAAAAAAGCAGCCGTCATTGCGAGGAGCCCCCGGATTGGCGCCGTGCGCCGCCCGAGGACAGGTTCCGCGACGACGCAATCTCGATTTGTCTGGTTTCAATTCGCCGGGATCGGCACTCTTACCCTCGGCTATCGGAAAACCGGCCGTTTTCCTGCTGACGCTCCTGGCTGATGTCGGTTTCCCGCCGAGGATCGCGAAGGGAAAATCGACCTCTTGCAGACCTCTTGCCGCCGGATGAGATGGAACGGATGCCTCAGTTGATCGAAATCGTACCACCTAGAGAAGAATGGTTCGAGGACTTTGCGACCTTGAAACAGGCCGTAATGCGAGCCGCGCCCGATGGCGCCTATATCCACCACATCGGGTCCGCAGCAGTGCCGGATCTCCCTGCCAAGGACATAATCGATCTACAACTAACCGTGGACGGCTTGGCGTGGGTCGATGACGCTGCCTTCGAGCGACAGGGTTTTAAGCGCATACCCGGTTTGGTGATCGATCATTCCCCGCCGGGTCTGGACTTGCCAGAAGTCGAATTATCGAAACGCTTCTTTAGGAGCATGAGTCGAAGTGCCAATCTTCATGTTCGTGAGAAAGGGCGCTTCAACCAGCGTTATCCGCTTCTCTGTCGAGATTACCTGCGCGCTCACCCAGTAGTTGCTGGCGCATACGCGCAGATAAGCAGCGCCTCGCCCGACGCTTCCCCACTGATGAGGAGGCCTATTACGAGATCAAAGACCCCGTGTTCGACATCATCATGGAAGGCGCAAACAACTGGGCGGAGAACACCAATTGGTTGGAGCCGCCGGGCGACTAAATTCTGCTCGTCACCCATCTGAAAGGCTGCCAGACGAGCGTCAATCACATGCCGCGACAGCCTCCCAACCATCCGATACCGGGCTTTCAGAAAGGAGGCCGATTCGCTATTCTGAGTAAGTGGTACTGGGGGGATGTCGCGTAAGGGCGGCCCGCCGAAGGTAGCTAACACCTTCAAGGAGACGGCCTATGTCCGGTCAACCGCGCGCATTGGTAATCGGCGGATCGGTTGGCGGGCTCTTCGCAGCACACCTGCTGCGCAGCATTGGCTGGGATGTGGTTGTATTCGAGCGATCGGGAGACGATCTGGCCCGGCGGGGCGCGGGTATCGGTGCGAGCGAGGAACTGTTCGCCGTCATGCGGCGCATCGGCGTGCCGTTTAACGCCTCGAACGGGATCGCTCTGAAGTCTCGGGTATGGCTGGAGCCAAGCGGCAGTATAGCGGCCGAACTGCCAATTAGCGGCGGCCTTGCTACCGCTTGGGCTCGTCTTTATCAGGCGCTGAAGGACGCACTGCCTGGGGAATGCTGCCGGTTCAACAGAACACTTATACATGTCGAACAACGTGCGGATGGCGTGACGGCGATCTTTGCGGACGGTTCATCTGCGGCGGGTTCTCTGCTGATTGCCGCCGATGGAATCTACTCGACGGTGCGCCAACAGCTCTTGCCCGAGGTCATGCCCCGCTACGCTGGTTACGTCTGCTGGCGCGGTGTGGTGGAAGAGGCTGACACCCCGTCCAGTGTTCAGTTGCGCCTATTCGATCGGCTGACTTTTTGCTTCCCCACAGGCGAGCTGTTCCTTGGGATGCCTAACCCCGGTGTCAATCAAGAAATTATTCCTGGCCGACGGCGTTATTATTTCGTCTGGTACCGCCCCGTAGACTATGACAGCACTTTGCCGGACCTCTGCACCGACGTTACCGGTCGACGGCATGGCGTGGCGATACCGCCACCGCTAATCCGTCCCGAATTCATCCGCGGCCTCAAGACGAGCGCTGAGTCACTGCTCGCGCCCCAAATGGCGGCCGTCGTAGCCCAGACCGAGCAGCCGCTCCTTCAAGCCGTCTTCGATCTGGAATCACCTCAGCTCGTATTCGGCAGAGTGGTGCTCCTGGGCGATGCCGCTTTTGTCGCTCGGCCGCATGTGGTCGCGGGAGTAACCAAAGCGGCCCTCGACGCACAATGTCTCGTCGATGCACTTGTCACGGAGGGCGATGATATCGAACCGGCGCTAGCCCGCTACGACACTGAGCAACGCCGGTTCGGCGGCAGTCTGGTTGCGAGGGCGCGCCATCTGGGTGCCTATCTCGAAGCTCAGCCCAGAAAAACCGAGGAAGAGCGCCGCCAGGCGCGTCCCACTCGAGACCCTGAGGCTTTCATGCGCGACTATGGGTCGCCGGAGGTGATTGGCAAGGCTATGCAGTTTTCTTGAGTTCTGCACCGTCCGGTTCTGGCGGACAGCGGCCTTGACAAGCTTGGGAGATGAGCGATCCAGCCTCCTGCCACGTTGTGCCAGACCGCCAACGGGGAAGAGCTGCACGTAACGTCGACTGCGGAGCATTCGCCATGAGCATCGGACACATCGTATGAGCCGCTTCTGGAGCCGGCTGGTGCACGATCTGCACCCATATGTGCCAGGCGAGCAGCCTCGCGTACCGGACCTGGTCAAGCTTAACACGAATGAGAGCCCTTTCGGACCGTCTCTGCGCGTTCTGGACGCTATCCGTGCCGAAGCCGCCGAGACGCTACGCCTTTACCCGGACCCGGAAGCAACTGGCTTGCGGCGCGCCCTGGCCAGCTATCACGGTGTCCGAACTGAGCAGGTCTTTGTCGGTAACGGCTCGGATGAGGTACTTGCGCATGCGTTTGTCGCTCTACTGAAGCAAAACGCGCCGCTTCTGTTCCCCGATATCACATACGGCTTCTACCCCGCCTACTGTCGGCTGTTCGGCATTCAAGCGGACCCGGTGCCACTCGACGCACCTTTGCACATCTGCGTCGCAGACTATTCGCGCTCCTGCGGAGCCATCATCATCCCGAACCCGAATGCTCCAACCGGCATCGCGCTGAGCCGCGCAGAGATCGCAGCGCTGTTGGACGCACATCCTGAGCAGCCCGTGGTGGTGGACGAGGCCTATGTCGACTTCGGCGCGGAGACCGCCATCCCCTTAATCTCTACCTATCCAAACCTGCTGGTGGTCCAAACCATGTCGAAATCGCGAGCCCTGGCCGGCCTGCGTGTCGGCTACGCGATCGGTGATGCTGGGCTGATTGAGGCGCTGATCCGAGTCAAGAACAGCTTTAATTCCTATCCGCTCGGCCGTCCGGCCCAGGCTGGTGCAATCGCGTCCTTGGAGGACGAGGAGCATTTCCAGCGCAATCGTTCCATGGTGATGGAAGAACGGGATAGGATGACCCGGGAGCTGTCGCGGCTCGGTTTCGAGGTGCTGCCATCGAAAGCAAACTTTGTTTTCGCACGCCACCCGGCCCATGGCGGCGGCGAGTTGGCTGCGGCACTTCGCGAGCAGCGGGTGCTGGTTCGCCATTTCGACAAGCCTCGGATAGCCAACTATGTCCGAATTACCGTAGGCGCGAGCACCGAAACGGATCGACTACTCGCAGCCCTGACCCGCAGCCTGGAACATGCACCTCCAAGCTAATCTCCAGTCGACCTGGTCCCAATACCTTTAGATCGAAAGCGGCCCCCTCCTCGTGCGATGTCACAAACCCTTTTGAGAGCGTCCTCCGGGCTATACTCCCCCTGCCCGCATAGGGCCGGCTGGCGAAACAAAGGATCGCAGTGAACATGGAGCCGACAAGTCGTCCGAATGGCGAGGCCGCTTCAGCGAACATCACCAAGCGGATTGAAGAGCTGGGGGATTGGAGAGGAGGGACCCTCGCTCATGTCCGTCAGCTGATCCACGATGCCGACCCCGACATCCAGGAGGAGTGGAAATGGGAGAAGCCAAAATCCCCCGGAATCCCCGTCTGGTCCCATGACGGCATCGGCTGCGCAGGGGAATCGTACAAGCAGGTCGTGAAGCTCACCTTCGCTCGCGGAGCCTCCATCAAAGACCCGAAGAAGCTCTTCAATTCCAGCCTGGAAGGGAACACGCGGCGTGCGATCGACCTCCGCGAAGGGGAGAAGATCAACGAAGCTGCCTTCAAGCAACTCATCCGCGCCGCGGTGATGGCCAACTCCGCAGCGCGCGCTCAACGCGCAGCCAAGAAGACGTAAGCCCGGCTCTCACGGGTGTGACGTACGAACGGCCTTTCGCATCGAGGGTGCACCGTCATTGCGAGGAGCCGCAGGCGACGAAGCAATCTCGATGGTCTGGGTGCGCGAATTGCACGAGATTGCTTCGCTCCGCTCGCAATGACAGCGAAGGCGACATCCCGGCTATGCCGCCGTCGCTTCGTTTCTGGGAGCCGTCATTCGCATGTGTGATAGAGCCATGAGCGAGCATTACGACGTCATCGTCATTGGGGCCGGTCCGGGGGGTTACGTCGCGGCGATCCGGGCCGCGCAGCTCGGGCTCAAAACGGCTTGCGTCGAGAGCCGCGGCAGCCTCGGCGGGACCTGCCTCAACATCGGCTGCATCCCGTCGAAGGCGCTGCTGCAGTCCTCCCATAAATTCGCCGAGGCCGGACGCGAGCTCGCCGAGCACGGGGTCAAGGTCGGCGAGGCCACCCTCGACCTCGCGGCGATGATGGACCGCAAGGACAAGGTCGTGACGACCCTGACCCGTGGCGTCGAGTTTCTGTTCCGCAAGAACAAGATCGATTGGCTCAAGGGCAAGGGGCGTATTGCGGCCCCGGGACGGGTCGTCGTCACCGGCACGGAGGGTGCTTCGCAAGAGATCGAGGCGACCTCGATCGTCATCGCGTCGGGCTCGGAAAGCACGCCTCTGCCCGGAATCGAAATCGACGAGAAGCGGATCGTCTCGTCGACCGGCGCCTTGGCGCTCGACCGCGTGCCGGACCGGCTCGTCGTCATCGGCGGCGGTTATATCGGGCTCGAGCTCGGCTCGGTGTGGCAGCGGCTCGGAGCCAAGGTGACCGTCGTCGAGGTGCTCGACCATATCGTTCCGAACATGGACCGCGAGCTCGGCACGGCGCTGCAGCGTGTGCTCGCGCGATCGGGGATCGAGTTCAAACTCGCCACCAAGGTTGCGGGGGTGCAGACCGGACGGGATGACCTGACCCTGGAGCTCGCGGGCGCCGAGCGGCAGAGCCTTGCGGCGGATGTGGTTCTGGTCGCGGTCGGCCGGCGGCCCTGCACCGAGGGACTGGGGCTCGACGCAGTGCTCGTCGCATGCGACGAGCACGGCCGGATCACGGTCGATGACGGGTTCGCCACCAATGTTCCCGGCGTCTATGCCATCGGCGACGTGATCCGCGGGCCGATGCTCGCGCACAAGGCCATGGATGAAGGCGTGGCACTCGCCGAGCGGCTCGCCGGGCAAAAGACGTCTATCGATTACGACGCGATACCCGCGGTGGTCTACACCTGGCCCGAGGCCGCCTCGGTCGGCAAGACCGAGGAAGAGCTCAAGGCGGCGGGGGTTTCCTACCGAATCGGGAAATTTCCGTTCACCGCCAATCCGCGCGCCCGCACGAACGGCTACACCGAGGGCTTCGTCAAGATCCTCGCCGAGAGCGAGAGCGACCGGATCCTCGGCGTCCACATCATCGGCCCCGATGCCGGCACCTTGATCGCCGAGGCCGTCCTCGCCAAAGAATTCGGCGCCTCGGCCGAGGACATCGCGCGCACCTGCCACGCCCATCCGACGTTGAGCGAGGCGCTGAAGGAAGCGGCACTCGCCGTCGACGGCCGGGCGATCCACATCTGACGCCCCTCCCCTGCTCAGTCCCGCCTGCGGGGAGGGTCAGGACGGGGGCGAGAGCGGAAAGCATCGGCGCTATGGTCGGGAGGCCCGATCTCGGTTGACGCCACTCCTCTCGACCGCCGAGGAGTCCGGACGGCGACGGGCCGGGCGAGGCACAGAGCCCGTTGCGCCTGGTCAAACCGCCCTGTCAGCCGGCGGGGTTGCCTGACTAATGGGCTGATCGGGGCACTCCGGAGGCAGCGAGATCATCGCGAGAGCCGGGTTTCCCGCGTTCATATCCTGGATTTCTTGCAGCAGGGCTCCCCGTATCCGCGCGACGACGCCCTTGATCACCTCCTCGTCGGCCGGGGCGAAGCGATGCGGCTCCGGCGGCGACGCCACGCCGGCCTTCCGTTCGACGTCCTTCATCATGTCGATCAGCATCTTGGTCGCGCGCAGATCGGCGCCGGCCGCGTTGGTTGACCATCTGAGTGACGATCACCTCGCGCTTGGTGATCTTGCGTCGCTTTCCGTCGATCGTGACGAACACCGGCTCGTTGAGCGCCGCAAGCAGAAGCGCCGGCAGGGTTTTCTTGGGCCGACCGCGGGGATTGCCGGACTGGCCCTTCTTGAAGCGGGTGTGCAGCGGCGGCTTGCGGTAGTTGGGCGGGGTTTGGTATAAGGAAAAATTCGGATTTTTTCAATATATAAATTGTGTTTACCTTAATTTGGCACGTACGGTTCTATGCGAGTGCGTTTGTCGTACTAAAATCCTCTTCGATTGTTATTCCAATGTTATTCGATTGTTAGGCCCTTGAAAATACGTTGATCGCCGAAAAAATTCCATTGATCCGTCGCGTAACGAATTTCGCATCCAACCCCTTGATCTCGTGTTATCTCTTTCACGCAAACCGGCCAATTCGGGGGCAAAAACGCGATTTTTCGCTGTATTAGCGCCGGTTAGAGCCTGACGAGGGGTCGGGGAGATTGTCGGAGAGTCTCGCGCGTCGGCGCTACCGCCCCCTCCCATTCCCTCCCCGCTCGCGGGGGAGGGTCGGGGTGGGGGCGAACTAGGGGGAGGGTCGGGAAGACGGCTAGCTCGGCAACTTGTCGCCGTCGGGGGGTGCCGGTACTTCGAACGGGTTGACCATCCCCGACAGGAACGCGAAGTAGTTCGCGACCTCCGTCAGCTCGACCATCCACTGCGAATCGTGGCGGTTTTTCAGTCTCTCGAAGACCGCCTGCTCGACACGGTTGGTGCGCAACAATTGGCGGACATAGGTGACGATGTCGCGCTCCTCGTCGGAGAGTGTCGCCGGGTCGCCTTTGGCGCGGATCAGGTCGATGACCTCCTCGCGCACGCCGGCTCGGCGCGCAGCACCGACCTGGGCCGCCCACACATAGGCCGCTTCGCGTTCGCGCACCGCCGAGAGGATGGCGACCGAGCGCAGCTTCGGCTCGACCACATTGTCCTCGCGGTTGAAGGTGACCAACGGTAGCAGCCGCGCCGCCAGCTTCGGGCTGTGCAGCAGGATGCTGAACGGGCCGCGGACGCCGCCGAAGACTTTGACCACGTCGTCGACAACGGCGTGATGTTCGGCCGGGACGTCGGATTTGCCGGTAACGGGTGCAATTCTCGGCATGATCGGCTCCTCCCTCAAATACCTGGGTAGGGCTTTCCCCACCCGTCGAGATAGACAACGTCGGAAAGCGGTCCGCGGCCGACGGGCCCGAAGCGCCCCATCGGGTAGCCGATCGGCAGAATGGCGTAGGAGTGGAAGCCGGGCGGGATGCCCATCGCCTCCTCCGTCTCTTTCTCATACGTCAGGTGCCGGGTCGTCAATGTCGCGCCGAGGCCGAGCGCACGCGCTGCAAGCAGCATGTTCTGCACCGCCGGGTAGATCGACGAACCGGCAGAACGCGTCGGTGAGGCGCCCTCGAGGCAGGCGACGATCCATACCGGCGCCTCGTGATAGTGATTTGTCAGATATTCGTTCGCGTCGCGTGTCCGCCGGTGGCTGTCAGCCGCCTGCCCGGGCGGCGTGGAGCCGGTCAGGTAACGCGGGCCCACCACCTCGTCGAAGGCTTTCTTGTAATAGACCTGCACCTTCTTTTTGATTTCCGGATCCTTCAACACCAGAAAGCGCCAGCGCTGGGTGTTGCCACCGCTTGCGGCAGCCTGGCCTGCCAGCAGGATGTTGCGGATCAGCTCGTCGGGCACCGGGTCCGGCTTGAGCCGGCGCATCGCCCGCATCGAGTGGATGATCTCGAATACGTCTGTTCCTTCGGGCATCATGACCTCCTTGTCATTTCGGTAATTCGAGCCTTACCGCGACGGCGGCGCTGGCGATGACCGCTACATCGGTTGATCCGTCGTCGGGAACATCCAACCCGCCCTTAACGACGCTCACCGTAACCTGACCATGGGGCAACGCGGCCTTCACCACCTCGCGATCGACCTTTTCCGGCCGTTGGACGCCGATCGTGACCTCGACCTGCATCGCCCGAGGGTCGACCCCGAGCGTCCGGATAAAGGTCAGCGAGCTGTGGTGGATGGCATCCTCAACCGCGCGCACGGCGGCCTTGGTGTAGTCGCCGCCGCGCAGATCGTTGCCGCTACCCATCTCCAGGATGACGCGCTTTGCCTTCACGCCCGCCACCCTCACGGAATATCGAGCCGCACGACCGCGGCAGCATTGGCGATCACCGTCTTGTTGGTACCCGCATCGTTAGGGATTTCGAGTCCGCCTTCGACGACCCGCACAGTTCCGGTGCCGTGCGGCAGGACCGCCAGAACCGCCTGCTGGTCGACCCGGTCGGGGCGCGGAATGCCGATGGTAACCTCCACCTGCATCGCGTCGACCGGCAAGCCGACGGCATCGGCGACGCTGAGCCCATTGTGCCAAAGCGCGTCGCGCAGCGCGCGTACCGCGGCCTTGGTGTAGTCGGCCCCGCGGATGTCGGTTCCCATGCCGATCTGCAGCACCATGCGCTTCAAGGCCATATCCACCTCACTTCAGGCCATGCCCCTACTCTACCCGGTCTGGTCGTCGCGGGCGAGCCGCGCGCGAGGGTGTGCGGCGTCGTAGACGGCAAGGAGGCGCTCGGTCTCGACCGCGGTGTAGCGCTGAGTCGTCGACAGGCTGGCGTGCCCCAACAGCTCCTGGATCGCCCGCAGATCGCCGCCGGCGGCGAGGAGGTGGGTCGCAAAGCTGTGCCTTAATGCATGCGGGGTCGCAGATTCCGGAAGACCGAGATACCCGCGTATCGCTTCCATCTGGCGCTGCACGATGCGCGGGTTCAGAGGCCCACCGCGGGCGCCGACAAAGAGCGGTCCGTCCGTCGCCAGCGCATGGGGGCAGGCGGCGAGATAATCGGCGACCGCCGCGCGCACCGCCGGCAGGACCGGCAGCAGGCGCTGCTTTTGGCCCTTGCCGGTGACCACCAGCATCTCGCTCAACGGCGCTTCGCTGCGGCTGAGGCCGAGCGCCTCGGACAGGCGCAGACCGCAGCCATAGAGCAAGGTCAGGATCGCAGTGTCGCGCTTGCCCTGCCAGCCGCCCGTTGCAAAGTCGCCAACGACATCGACAGCGGCCGTGGCATCGTCGACCGTAAGCGGCTTTGGCACGCTCGCCCTCAGCCTCGGTGAGCGCAGTGCGGCAAGCGCGCTCGTTGAGGCAAGCCCGCGCCGATGCAGAAAGCGGACAAAGCCACGCAGCACCGACAGCCCTCGTGCCAGCGAGCTTCTTTCGGCGTGGCGTTGGACGCGACGGGCGAGATAGGCGCGGAAATCGGCGGGGCGCAGCGCATCGATTGCGCCAAGGCTCGGCAGCTCTCCCAAATGCTCGGTCAGAAAGTCGAGAAACAGCGCGAGGTCGCGCCCGTAAGCGGCGATGGTGTGGGGCGAGGCGCGACGCTCGCCGGCCAGCCACGCGACCCACAACCCAATCGCCGCACGCAGCTCGTCGGCCGCCGCAAACCGGGCCAACGGCACCGGTTCCGGTGATCGTGGAAAACCGACCTTCTCCAGGGTTACCGGCCGCGTTCGAGCCACTGGGCTATGGTAATCTCGAGGGCGCGGGCGAGGAAGGTCAGCAGCTCGGTCCCGAGGCCAGGATAAAAGGTGTCCGGCTTGCGGGTACCCATGCACATCAGCCCGATCGGGCCCGAGCGGCTGATCGAGAGCCGCAACAATGCCTGCGAGCGAACGAGGCCAGCCGCCGCGCCGAACAGAACCGGATCGGCCTGGATGGAGTTCGACAGGAGCGCGTCACGGTTAGGCCCGAGCACAGCATCGACGGTTCCCGACCGCAGCAGATGGATGCCCTGCACCGGCAGACGGGTCATCCGCGCTGCGGTGCTCTCAACACCGAGCGTAACAACATCGACATCGATCAGCACGGCAAGATCGGTCGTCACGATCTGCAGCAGGTGCTCGAAGCTCGCGGCCCGCAGCATCGCCACGACGGCCTTATGGACGCGGCACTGGCTTGCGAGGTTGCCGCGGCTCGTCGAGAGCAGGCTCTTCTGTTCTTCCTGCAAGCGCACCACGTCACGACGCAGACGTTCGAGCAAGAAGTGCTGAAAATCGAGCACGCCATCGCCGGTCTTGCGGGCTGGCGGCCGCACCAGCCGAAGAGCCTCGGGATGCCGGTCGAGAAAATCCGGATGCTGGCGCAGATAGGCGATGACGTCGCGGGCGCCGATTTCGCTCGGCTGCGGCGGCTCAGGGCCGCCGGCGCGGGTCGGCTTTGGTTGGTCCTGCGGACGGTCAGCCACGTCTAATTCCGGCCCGCCGCGCCGAAGCTCGGAAGGGAGAGGGACGGGAGGGCGGGGCCGTACGCGATCACAGGCTGACCATTCGAGACCATCTCGAAGCAGCGCCCGGGTTTGCCGAAGGGTGCTTGCGGGGCGCTGACTCCCGAGCGAGTTTAGCCGATGCCCGACGATCACGCCAGTTCCGCCGATCCGCCGATTGTTTGCGGCTCCGACGCGGCGGGTCGACCCGGCGGTGAGCTTGCCGCCCTGCGCCATGTCCGCGTCTTGCTGCCGTTGCCGCTGCCTGCCGCCCTCGACTACCTGGCACCTGACGGAGGCGCGCCACCCGAGCCCGGCAGCTTTGTTCGCGTGCCGCTTGGCGTGCGTAGCCTCGTAGGGGTGGTGTGGGGTGGGGCAGACGGCGAGCTTCCGGTCGAGCGGCTGAAGCCGGTCGCCGAGGCGCTGCCCATCCCGCCGCTGCGGCCCGAGCTGCGCCGCTTTGTCGAGCGCGTCGCCGCCTACACGATGGCGCCACCCGGCTCGGTGTTGCGCATGACGATGAGCGTGGGGGACGCATTGCAAGCGCCACGCCCGCGGCGAGTATGCGCCGCATCCTCTGCCGGGCTCGCAGCGTTGTCCGGCACAGCGCCGGCAAAACCGCTGACCCCGGCGCGACAACGGGTGCTCGAGGCGTTGCGCGACGGGCTACCGCTCGCGGCGCCCGATCTCGCCCGAGTCGCCAAGTGCGGACCGGGCGTCATCCGCGAATTGGTCGCTTCCGGCCTCGTCGAGGAGCGCCTGGCACCGGCCGAGCCCGCCGTCCCTTCGCCGCCCGACTGGCGCTTGTCGGGTCTCCCACTCTCCCCCGACCAGTCGATCGCCGCGCGCCAGCTCGTCGACAATGTCGCGGCCGGAGGGTTCCGCGTGACCGTGCTCGACGGGGTCACCGGTTCCGGCAAAACCGAGACCTATTTTGCCGCACTCGCCGCCGCACTCGCCGCTGGACGGCAGGTATTGGTGCTGCTGCCCGAGATCGCCCTCGGGGCGCAGTGGCTCGAGCGTTTCCGCGAGCGCTTCGGCGCGCTGCCCGCGCAATGGCATTCCGACATCGGCGGGGCGGAGCGCCGCGACACCTGGCGGGCTGTCATTACCGGTCGGGCGCGGGTCGTCGTTGGCGCCCGTTCGGCGCTGTTCCTGCCGTTTCCCGAGCTCGGGTTGATCATTGTCGACGAGGAGCACGATCCCTCCTACAAACAGGAAGATGGGGTGATCTATCAGGCGCGCGACATGGCGGTATTGCGCGCCTCGCTTGACGAAATCCCGATCGTCCTGGTCTCGGCGACCCCGTCGCTCGAGACGGTCGTCAATGTCGCGCGCGGCCGCTACGGGCGGGTGACGCTGCCGCGCCGCCATGCGGCGGCCGAGCTTCCCGTGGTGCGGCTCGTCGATATGCGCCGGGAGCGAATCGAGGCCGGGCGGTTTCTGGCGCCGCCGCTCGTCGCCGAGCTCGCCGCGACCTTCGAGGCCGGGGAGCAGGCGCTGCTCTTTCTGAACCGGCGCGGCTATGCACCGTTGACCCTGTGCCGCGCCTGCGGTCATCGCTTTCAATGCCCGAGCTGCACGGCCTGGCTGGTCGAGCATCGTTTTACCGGGCGTCTCCTGTGCCACCATTGCGGCTACGCCGAGGCAGTCCCTGCCTGCTGCCCGGAATGCCTCGCCGCCGGCGCGCTGGTGCCGTGCGGACCCGGTGTCGAACGCTTGCTAGAGGAAGTGACCGCGCGTTTTCCAGCGGTCCGCGCGGCGTTGATGGTCAGCGATCTGTTGACCGGGCCGCGAGCCGCGGCCGAGCTCGCCCAGGCGATGACCGAGCGGCGCTACGATTTGCTGATCGGGACCCAGATCGTCGCCAAGGGCCATCACTTTCCGATGCTGACCCTGGTCGGCGTCGTCGACGCCGATCTCGGGCTCACGGGCGGCGATCTGCGCGCCGCCGAGCGGACCTATCAGCTGTTGCACCAGGTCGGCGGGCGCGCCGGCCGCGCCGAGCACAAGGGTCGGGTGCTGATCCAGACCTGGATGCCCGACCAACCGGTCATGAAGGCGCTCGCTGCCAGCGATCGCGACCGCTTTCTCGAAGCCGAGGCCGCGGCGCGGCGCAGCGCGGGACTGCCGCCCTTCGGCCGGCTCGCTGCGCTGATCGTCAGCGCCGGCGATGCCGAATCCGCCGATTTCGCCGCCCGTGCATTAGCACGCTCGGCGCCGCAGCTGCCCGGCGTCATGGTGCTCGGCCCGGCACCGGCACCGCTCGCGGTGCTGCGCGGCCGCCACCGCCGCCGGTTTCTCGTCAAGGCCGGCCGCGAGGTCAACCTGCAGGCCATCCTGCGCAGCTGGCTCTCCCGTGTCCGGGTCCAAGGCTCGGTGCGCCTCCAGGTCGATATCGACCCCTACAGCTTTTTGTAGCCGCCTGGGTTTCTCCCTGAGAGCAGGGAGAAAAATCGATTTCGCCGGCGATCTCGCCAGAAAAGTCATTAAGTTCAATTTCTTAGAGGCTTTTCTATGAGCACCAGCAGGGAGCGTTTGCGGCCCCCTGAGGGAGGCAGCAGGGAGAGGCTAGAGGCGCCGTCTCTCCCTGATCCTGGAGCAAATGATACCCCTCGATTTTGGCGCCAGGATGATAGGATGAGTCCGGGTCGACACCCGTCGAGCGCTGCTCGCGAACAGGTCGCGCTGCGTCTCGGCGGGCTTTTGGAGAGCAGCCATGGGGAAGCACCCCCGAATTTCCTCGATCGTCCTGGTCGCGCTTGCCGCAGCTGTCCCTGTGCTTCTTTGGTACGCCGGCGTGGGAGGCAACGCGGCTGGCCAAGCTCTGCCTCCCAAGGACGAGCTGGCGCAAAATTTCGCGGCCGAGCACGAAATCGGCCAACGCTTCCGCGTCGACCCCAATGACCTGCCGGCACCAAAGACGCCGCCGATCGTGACCAACCGGTCGCTGACCGTGCCCTTTGACGGGCAGACATTGCAGGTCCCGCCAGGTTTCACGGCGACGCCGTTTGCGACCGGTCTCGCCAATCCGCGGCGCCTTCTGGTGCTGCCCAACGGCGACGTGCTGGTGGCCGAGCAGAGTGCGGGCTATCTGACCTTGCTGCGTGACGATGGCGAGGGCCGCGCCAAATGGATCGACCGACATGTCGAGGACCTCAACAAGCCTTATGGCCTCGCCCTGCGGGGCGACGACATCTTGGTCGCCGACCAGGACGGCATCTGGCGCGTGCCGCACATCGTCGGCGCATTGCGCGCCGGTCGCCCGGTGCCACCGCAGCGCGTCGACCAGGTGCCGCCAGATCAGCGCAAGCCGGTGCCCGGCGCCTATGGCGCCGAGCTGCTGACCAAGAAGGGTGTGTTCGGCATCGTTCAGGGCCACCAGAACCGCCATCTGGCGATCGACCCGAAGAGCGGCGGTCTCTATGTTGGCGTCGGCTCGTCGGGCAATCTTGGGGTCGAGCCCGAGCCCAAGGCGACGATCCAGCGCTTTGATGCCGACGGCTCGAACCAGACGACGGTCGCGTCGGGCACGCGCAACCCGACGGCCCTCGCCTTCCATCCCGAGACCGGCGAGCTGTGGGCATTGGTGCAGGAGCGCGACGGGCTCGGCGACAATCTGCCCTCCGATTATCTGATCCGGGTGCAGCAGGGCGGGTTCTACGGCTGGCCTTACGCCTATATCGGCAAGCACCCGCAGCCCGGCTTCGCCAACCTCGCCCCCGACAAGGTCGAAGCGACGATCGCACCCGATCTGTTGTTCACCGCACACTCCTCGCTGCTCGACCTCGTCTTCTACGAGGGCGACCAGTTCCCGGCGGAATATAAGGGCAGCCTCTTTGTCGCGCTGAAAGGCTCGTGGAACCGCTCGATACCGACCGGCTACAAGGTCGTGCGCGTGCCGTTCAAGGACGGCCAGCCCGAAGGCTACTACGAGAATTTCGCGACCGGCTTTTGGGTGTCGGGCGAGCAGCGCGCCGAGGTCTGGGGCCGTCCCGCGGCCCTCGCGGTCGCCAAGGACGGATCGCTGCTGGTCGCCGACGACACCGGCGGCACGATCTGGCGCATTTCCTACAAGGGCCCACCCTCCGAACACGCCGCCGGCCCGGCGGAGAAGACGGGATCAGAGGGGACGAGCCAGGCAGCCGGGCGGTAAGCGGCGGTGGCTGAAGCCGGGAAAATAGTCAGATAGACCCGTCGGCCGGCTCGCGGGTAGAGCCGGCGGCGCGGCGCCGCATTTATCAACGTCTCGGTTTCGGCCTTCTTGAACCTGGGCGCGTACCGACAAACTCGAACCTGCTGATAGAATCTCCTCAGGGAGACCATCCAGCCGCGGTCGATGGATAAGGACAAGACCAACATCGAGCGGATCGTCCTGCTCACAACCGGCGTGGTCACCGCTATCGCCGGGCTGTTCGCCGCCTTCAACGGCCTCTACGACAAGTTCAGAAACTCTGTCGAGATCTTCGCCGGTTTCGAGAAGTGGCAGCTCGGGGCCGCAGCCCTCGTCCTTGTTGCTTTCGGTATCTGGCTCATTCGCCTCTCCCGCCGGCGCCGTTCGGTCTTGCTGCGCCCCGAAGCGCTGCGCCTGGGGCGTGACAACCCGGCTCATCTGGTCGGAAGAGCACAGGATATCGCGGACCTCGCCCGGCTGTGCCGCGAGCAATCGCTGGTCTTCCTCGAAGGTGAATCCGGCGCCGGCAAATCCGCCCTGCTCCAGGCTGGCCTGGTGTCGGCGCTCAAGGGCGATCCAGAGCTGCTGCCGATTTACGTGGAGAGCCTAGTCGGAGCCGACTGGGAACGGGACCCGCGGCGCTTTCTCGCCGCTGCCCTGTGGGTGGCGCTCGACGAAGCGGCTCGTGGTGTGATGGAGCTGAAGGCGGCGCCTGCGTCGGATGCCGTATGCGCCGCGATCGCGGCAATCCCGAAAAAGCTCGGCCGCATGCCGCTGATCATCCTCGATCAATTTGACGACTACCAGACCCGCCACCGCGAACGCTTCTTGCCACGCAAGACATGGCTCAAACCCGGCCGGTTATGCGAGCAGAACAGCGCTTGGCGCGATCTTCGCGAGCTTTTGGCGAGCGCCACGATCCACCTCGTCATAGTTACGCGAACAGACACCGCCTTGGGATTGACCAGCGTGCGGTTCATCGAGCCCGGAACCTACCGACTAGATCGGCTGAGCTCGCACTTCGTCGGCCCGCTGCTGGCCGCACTGGCCAAGGAGGGGAGCGAGCAGCCGGTGATCGGCGACCCCGAATATGGCTGGACGACGCTACTGACCCGGCTCGCGGCAGATCTCGAACGGGCCGGTACGATCCTGCCGCAACAGCTCAAGATCGTGCTCGCGGGGCTTGGTACGTTACCTGGAAGGGTGCTGACGGTCGCAGCATACGAGCGAGCCGGTGGTGCTGCCGGTCTCGAGGCCCGCTTTATCGAGGACCGGATCGCCAAAGTCGCGCGCTTGCACGGGGTGACTGAGGAAGGCGTGCGCGCGGCGCTGCTCAGCCTGGTCGACCCGGAGACCGGCCAAAAGACCATCGAGCGCCGAAATGACGATCTGCTCCTCTGCATCGATCCCGCGGCACCCGAAAAGGCTCGGCCGGCTCACGACCAGCTTGCGCAGGACGAGGTGATCCGTCGGCGCGTCGATCCCGGAACGGGCGAAAGCTCCTGGCTGCTCGATCACGACTATCTTGCCCGCGCCGTGCGCGAGGCTGACCGGCGCGCCAACCGTTGGCAGCGGGCGTTGGCGGAGGGAGCAAAAACGCTCGCCGACGCGGGCGACAGTTGGGCGCGTTGGTGGCGCGCATTGCTGCCGCCCCGGACCCAGCTTGGCTTCCTCTATGATCGGCTGCGCGGCCGTTTCCGCTACGGCGAGCATCGACTTTACGCAGCCAAGAGCCTGCAGCGTTTCGGTCCGATTGTAGGAATCCTACTTCTGGTCGCAGCGGCCGAATGGGAGAGCCGCGCCGAGGAGCGGGTTGCAAAATCCGCCGAGGCTATTCTAAACGGACTGGAGTTTCCCGAGTTTTTTGGTGTCTCGGAGAGTGACGTCGAGGCGCTGCTTCACTTGGCTGCGGCCGAGGAGCCGGTGCGGCAGCGTGTGCTTACGCTAGTGCTGACGAACCCAGAGCGGGCACGGGTTTTTGTCCGGGCACCAGAGAGTGTAATTCGCGCTATCGCCGGGACGTCGCCACGGTTCCGCGAATTGGCCAGAGCGCTTATGGCCAGTGCATCGGCCGTATCCTCCTCGAACCGGCTTGAGACCTCCACGGCCCTCGCCGACACGTCGCACCTCGTTCAGCAAACGGCATCGGTCCCTCTGGTGTGGTGGGCGGCTGCCTTCAGAAATACCACAGACCCCGATGCCCTGAGGGCATTCGGTGTTGGATTGAAAGACATCACAGGCAAACTCACCGATAATCAGGCTAAAGACGCGCTCTCGTCGTTTCGCGCGGCCATCCAGCACGCGACTAGCGGTACCACTAGCGTTTCTAACCTTCGGGCCTTGGATGTTGGGCTAGAGGCGCTCGCTGGCGCGCTCACCGACAGCCAGGCCATGGACGCGCTCGAGCCCTTTCTCGCCGCCATAATTGGCTCCACGAACCCCTTTGCCGTAGGGTCCTTAGGTAAAGGATTAGCTGCCCTCCCAGCCGCGCTTACCGACGGCCAAGCTAAGGACGCCCTTGAACCGCTTCTAGCCGCTATCCAGGGCACCACGAACATTTATGCCCTTTACGAACTGGGTGAGGCACTAAGTGCCCTCACCGCCAAGTTCACCGACACCCAATCCAACCAGGCAATCGGGCCATTCCTCGTCGCTATCAAGGGGTCCACGGACGACGGTGCCCTCAAGGCCCTGGGTGCAGGGCTCAAATCACTCGCCGGCAAGCTCACCAACAGCCAGGCCAGCCAGGCGGTCGAGCCGTTCCTCGCCGCCATCAAGAGCGTCACATATCCTGATGCCCTTCAGGTCCTAGGTGAGGGGCTCGGCGCCCTTCGGACCAAGCTCACGGACAGCCAGGCGACGGAGGCGCTCAAGTCGTTCCTCCACGTCATAGGGAGCGCCAACATTCCGCTGACGGCCTCGGATCCCTTCCAGGCGCTGGGTAAGGGACTGGGGGCCGTCGCCGCCAAGTTCACCGACAACCAGGCAAGGGACGCGGTCGAGCCGACCCTCGCCGCGATCGAGGGTGCCAAGGAACCCGGTGCGCTGATGTCCCTGGGCATGGGGCTGGGCGCACTTCCCATCACCGGCAGCCAGGTCAAGGAGGCAGTAGAACCGCTTCTCGCCGCCATAAAGAGTGCATCGGACCCTCGTGCCGTCGGGTTCTTGGCTAAAGAGCTGGCGGCCCTCCCGGTACACCTCACCGACAGCCAAGCCAAGGACGCGATCAAGCCGCTCCTCGCCGCCGCTGGGGCCACCAAGGACAGGGATGACCCCGAGGTCTTAGCTGAGGGGCTGAGTGCTCTCAGCGCCAAGCTCGCCGAAAACCAGGCCAAGGAGGCGCTCGATCTCATTCTTGCCTCCATCAAGAGCGTCACGGGCGCCAATGCACTCCGGATCCTGGGTGGGGGTTTGGGGGCCCTCCCGGTCAAGCTCACCGACAGCCAGACCGAGGCTGCGATCAAGCCGTTCCTCGCGGCTATAAAGGGTGCAAAGGACCATACGCTCGGGGCCAAGGATGAGCCTGACCTCATCTTCGCTGCCGTGATGGGTATCAGGTACCCGAGTGCACTCCAAGTCCTGGGTGAAGGGCTGGGAGCTCTATCCGCCAAGCTGGAGCCCACCTCTGCGAAAGCAGCCCAGGTCATCGTGAATGGAATACTTGAAAGAACGCGAAACAAAGAAACATTCGCCATCTATGCCGAGCTATCCGCCAAGCTGACACGAGGCCGATCTCGGGACGAACGGGTCACAAGGATTTTCCATCTCCTTCGCCATCCGCTGGCAGCGGGCGAGCCAAGCACGGCAGACCTCTTGACGCTCCTGGAGCAAGTGCCAGGGGTTCAGACCAAGTTTGGCGGCGACCTATGGAAGGCTGTCGAATGGGCCGAGGCCGAGCAGAAGGCAGGCCGGCTCAGCGGTCTCGACCTCGACGGCCCCCTGAAAATTAACTGAACGACGTTTCCAGGACTTCCTGCCTACTGCGACCGACCCCTCCGGCCAATCAGGCGACCGTCGCAGCTGCTATGCGCAAATCCAGGGCGCTCGTCTTCCACCCGCAGCCCGGCGAACGTGACGGGCTCGGCGACAACCTGCCGTCGGATTATCTGATCCGCGTGCAGCAGGGCCGGTCCTATGGCTGGCCCTACGCCTTTATCGGCAAGCACCCGCAGCCCGGCTTCGCCAGCCTCGCGCCCGACAAGGTCGAAGCGACGATCACCCCCGATCTTTTGTTCACCGCGCACTCCTCGCTGCTCGACCTCGTCTTCTATGCGGGCGACCAGTTCCCGGCGGAATACAAAGGCAGCCTCTTCGTCGCGCTGAAGGGGTCGTGGAACCGCTCGATACCGACCGGCTACAAAGTCGTGCGCGTGCCGTTCAAGGACGGCCGGCCCGAAGGCTATTACGAGAATTTCGCGATCGGCTTCTGGGCCTCGGGCGAACAGCGCGCCGAGGTCTGGGGCCGGCCTGCGGCACTCGCGGTTGCCAAGGACGGCTCGCTGCTCGTCGCCGACGACACCGGCGGCACGATCTGGCGCATTTCCTACGAGGGTCCGCCCTCCGAACACGCCGCCGTGCCGGCGGAGACGACCGGATCGGAAGCAAAGACCCAGGCGCGCGGGCGGTAATCGGCGACCCCCGAACCCGGGTCCTTTTGCCTGCGGCGGCGTCTAGCCCAGCCGTTCGGCGATCGTCTGGATAAAACGGCCGCCCGTCTCGACGGCGCTCGCGGGTTTGCGTCGCCGACATCCTGCACTGCGGTATAAGGCAGCATCTTATCGGTAGGGCCGCCCGCCGCGCCAAGCCAGGTGCGTCGCCGTCTTGACGACGGGCCAATCCCATATTTTTGATGGAACAAAGCACGAACCACGTGGCTGGTCTTCCACATGTTGTGCAACTTCGATGTTTGACCCACGAATCTGGTGTAGCCTTATATAAGGGAAGTGGAGTAAATGGTCGGCACGATGGGGGGACGAATGCGGACGACGACGCACTCTGGGGGTGTTTACGCCCAGGTAGAAAACGTCGCCGTCCCCGACGATGCCTCAGCCGCACGTGCTGTTCAGGACGTGGTCACGGAGTTCCTGAGAAGCAAAAGTGGCCAAGGATTTCTGCAGCTGTTCGCCTCGATACAGACGCCCACGAATGTTCGGCCTGACACGACACCGAGTGATCGTATCAACGATTATGCATCAGATCCGCTAGCCAGCGCTATCCATCCAAAAGAGAAGAAATTAAAGCCAACGAAGGCAAATGATGCGCTTACGCCGATAGTAGTCTCAGAGGGCGTATTTTGTTCTTCCGAGCTACGGAAGCATGCCTTTTACGCTGATAACCATACCCTTATCTTCAACATGGATGTGAACGATGCGCTTGAGCTGCTCGCGCATCACGAGATGGTTGTGAATTGTATCGTAACTTCACCACCATTTTATGGCCAACGAGACTATGAAGTGGACGGGCAAATCGGCCTTGAGGAACATCCGTCGGAATTCATCACGAAGCTTGTCGATACATTTGATCGATGCGGACCGATATTGGCCGAGAACGGAAGCCTGTGGGTGAATCTCGGCGACAAGATCCACCCGATCGTGACCCCGATCCATGCAATGGTCCAGACGCGCAAGCGTTTCATCGCTGCTGCCTCCTTTGGCTCCAGCAGCGATAAATCTGGGGTGATCGGCTTATCGATCCCTGGCCGGCCAATTAAATTTTGGCAAGCTCGCCAAACCTCTCGCTCCGTTCACGCTCTCAGGCGACCACCGGCCACCCTAGGTTTCTCCTCCTCCCACCAACGTCGCATCTTCTCGACCCGAACGCGTTGAGACGCGGACTGTTTTATGCCCGCCATTGAATCGAAGCCACTGCGCGGACTTCATCAAAGGGGAAGAGGGCAAGCCAAGATCGCCGAAAGAATGTCCCCCGCCCGGGAAGTCCGCGCACGCCCGCTTCTGCGCCTGCCGGAGCCCGGCGCAATGGCCTCCTCCTCCGCATTGGCGCGCGAGGCGGTCTGCCTCAACGCATCCAGGATACTGGCAGGCAGAGACCGCGGCGACGAGCGCCAAAACCACAATGATGATCCTGGTCATCGGTGCCGGCCATTTCTCGTTATATTGCCGGCCGGACATCTAGCCGATTCGAGTATGGTGCCGAAGGCGCCTGAACTCGGCATCCAACGGCGAGACCGGCGAGCGGCCGCTTGGCTCTCGACGTGCTTTTGATCTGCGCCAAGCGTCAATCGACTCGAGCCGTGCGGTAGGGCTGGGCTGCCGCGAAAGCTTCGAGTCGATCGATAAATTCGGCGATATTCAACCGCACGGCTTGGTCCACCCGTTGTCGGTTTTCTGTGGCGCGAGCGGAGTAGTCGAGGATCGGGAGCCCATTATCGATGCTGGTGACCCCGGCATCGGTCATGACATCCGTCTGTAGGATGGATGCAGCCGAGTCCGGGCTATCGAGCTGATAGCGGGCAAAAACGGTCAGGGTGTTTCCCGTGAGCGCGAATTCCATGACCTTGACCGAAAGGGATAGCGGTGGCGCTGAGCCGCCGCGAAAGATGGCCGCTTGCCGCAACGCGTTCCGCAAGGCCGAGCCCCAACTCGGCAGCAGCGGCTGCAAGGTCGGCGGCAGCGGATAGATTTCCAACTGCCATCCCGCGGGCATAACCGAAATCCTACCGAGTTCGGCATCGATCGGCAGACCGGGCCGGGCGCTGCTGGCCGGGTTGAAGTCTGCTGCTTCGATCGATGGGGAGAGCAGGAGGACAAGCAGCGTCGCGACGATTCGCTTGCACATGGCGATAACTCCGAGCCGACGTCAGCATGCTCTACCTGGGCCTTCAAGCACTGTAATAAACCTCCGGGCGGCTTGCTCGTTCCTCGGCGTCCTAAACTAAGAGGCCGAACGAAAATGGCGCTAATGTTTCCGCCCTGTTACCGTCACCCCCGCGAAAGCGGGGGACCAGGCTTGCCCCTGGCAAGGAACAGGGGGCGACCGGCTGAACCCAGAGGTTCCTAGATTCCCGCGTTCGCGGGAATGACGAGTAAACTACTGACATTTCGAGATTCACTTCTGGTCGGACACTAAATCGGTACGACCTTCGGCCGCATTGACCACGATGGCCTTGCGCACGACGTAGTGCTGCGGTGAGTAGGCGCCGCCGCGCTCCTCTTCGGTCGGCAGGAGCTCGTCGCCCGGCGGCACGTGACCAGCGAGCGCGTCTTCGACCGAAGCGCCGGTGTCGACCAGCTGAAAAGTCAGCTTGGCGGTCTTGCCGATGAGGCGCTCAAGCCGCTCGGGGTCGCCGACACCCGGCAGCTCGACGACTATGCGATCATCCCCCTCCCGCTCGATGGTCGGCTCCTTGACACCGGATTCGTCGATGCGGCGACGGATGATCCCGATCGAGCGGCGGACCGCATCGGCCTGGGGCGTCTCGAGGGCGGCCTGGCTGAACGCGAGCGTGACCTCATCGTTCTTGCCGACGGTCATGTGAAGCTCTGGGGCGACCTTGGCGACGGCGGCGCGCGCGTCCTCGATCCGATCGGGGTCGCGCACACCGAAGGAAATATGGTCGTCGATGACTTGCAAGCCGCCGGAATATCCGATGTGCCCGTCGAGCAGTTCGGGCCGCAGAGCATCGACCATGTTGTTGAGCTGATCGTGCACCACCGGGGGCCGGCCCCCATATCGACCCGGTATAGCACATAAGAGCCGCCGCGCAGGTCGAGGCCCAGGTTCACCTGGCGCTTGGGCAGCCAATCGGGCAGCTGCCACAGCGCCGCCGGCGAAAACAGGTTGGGCACGGCAAAAAACGCCCCGAGCGCACAAATTACGAGGACCAGGGTCACCTTCCAGGTGGGAAAGTAGAGCATTGGGCGTTCGACCCTCGCAGCCTGGCAGGCTCGCCTAGTCTATGCTCGTGAAGAGGCGCCCATAGCGTATCTCGAAGGGCCACTTCCAGAACTCCCAGCCGGGGCTCGTTCCGCCGATCGAGAAAAAGATGAATTCGGCGCGGCCCACCAGATTCTCGGCGGGCACAAAGCCGACCCCGCTGTTCGGCACACGGCTGTCTGCAGAATCTCCCGGTTGTCGCCCATGACGAAATAATGACCCGTCGGCACGACGAATACCGGCGTATTCTCGAATGGCCCCTCCTGGTCGAACTCGATGATATGGTGGCTCTCCCCGTTGGGGAATGTCTCGACATATTCGGTTGCGGGGATCGTTACCCCGTCCGTATGAAAAAGGTAGTCGCCGATGCGCCGGCGCTGCACCGGCGCCCCGTTGATATAGAGCAGGCCCTCTTCCACTTGGATGCGGTCGCCGGGCAACCCGACGACACGTTTGATATAGTCGGTGGTATCGTCGCGCGGGAATTTGAACACGACCACGTCGCCGCGGTGTGGCGGCTTGTAAAAGATGCGTCCCGGGAATAGCGGCAGACCAAACGGCAGAGAAGCGGTACCATACCCATAGGCGAATTTAGAGACGAAAATATAGTCACCCACATCCAGGGTCGGTTCCATCGAAGACGAGGGAATGTTAAAGGGCTCGTATAGAAAGGTCCGAAACAGCAGCGCTATCGCAACGGCGATGATCAGCGTTTTGACGGTGTCGGCCGCCTTGCCGAGCCAGCGGTTTCCCGGGATCGTGGTAAGTGATGGTTGCGGCAATTTAACCATAACAGCGTCCACCCAGCGTGCCTGGAATTTGACGACTGCCGGAGCCGTCACCGCCTCGCCCTACTGCTCGTCGCAACAACTGGTGATCGCCGATTACCGCACGGTTGCCGGACGATGAATTAACGGTAACGAGGGCCGGACGTTCCGGTCGACCGGCTTGCCTCTAGCGCGGCGCGGGAGCCGGCGACGAGGCCGATGCCCCGTGCTCACGCCGCGGTCTCAGCCACTCGCAGAGCCGGTCGAGATAGAGATAAACGATACCGGCGAGCTGTGGGCCGTGGTGCGGGAGCGCGACGGGCTCGGCGACAACCTGCCCTCCGATTTTCTGATCCGAGTGCAGCAGGGCGGGTTCTATGGCTGGCCCTACGCCTATATCGGCAACCCGCAGCCCGGCGGGCGCGCGTGCGGGCGACAAACCCTGCGCGAGGGACGGGGATGCCACTCCCGGTAGGTACTCCGTGCTGAGCCGTTAACCCGGCCGTATCCAATAATAGGCACGATCGCCGGAGGGCCGATTGCGGCAGTCAGCGCAGAGGAGAGTTGTCGTGCAAGGTATCCGCGGTGTCATTTCGACGCTTACCAATGACGGTCAGGAGGTCATGGGGCCCGGTGTGCTGGTCTGGCACTACCCGGACAACTCGATCGTCAACAACTCTCTGCTCACCGTCGAAAGCAACCATTTCTGCGTGCTGAAGTCGCGCGGCGCGATACTCAATGTCTACGATACCGGGCAATACCCGGTCACGACGCCGGACCGGCCAATCCTCGGTTCTTTCACCCAAGCCTTCTTTGGCGGTCAGAGCCCGTGGCAGTATGAAGCGCTGTACATCAACCGCGCCAAGATGGTCGTGAAGGCCAGCGGGCTGGCACTGTCCTCGGAAATGGCGGAGATGAGCTACGAGGTGGACTACTACTTCCACGTCGCGACCAAGGACGATGCGGTGGCGCTGGTCACGCACATGCCGATCGCCGAGCACATGATCACTGCCAAGCAGGTCAACGAATACGCGACACCAGTGGTCGAGCAGGCGATCAACCAGGTCGTGCAGGTGACCCCGCTCGAGCGCGTCAACGAAAAAATCCACGAGATCAGCGAGGTTTTGCACGGCCACCTGCAGGAGTTTCTAAAGGCGTTCGGCATCACGCTCGATACGGTCAAGGTGCTGATCTTCCCGCGCGACGATCGGATGCGGGCGCTGATCTCGCTGCGCGCCTTCGGGCTGCAGGAGATCGACGCGGTGCGTTACTACATCGCAATGCTGATGGCCGAGCACGGCCTCGTCTCGGCGCCGAACATGGCGATCGGCGAGGCCTTCCATATCGGCGCCCCGGTGCAGGCCACAGTGCCGGTCGCCGGCATCACCGGTCGAGGACCTGCGGGTGCCTGATCCGGCGGACGACAGACCGCTGCCCGGCGAGGACAGCCGCCTCTACCGCATCGGGGTGATGCTGCTCAACGGCTATGGCTACAACTGGTATCGCTTGGACAACCAGATGCGCGCCGACGATCTGCTGGTCCGCTCGCGGGCCAGCGAGCACCTGGAGAGTGCCGCGGCGCGACTGCGCGACCTCGAAGGACGCTATCGGCGCAAATACCTGCCGCCGCCGACCCGCGAGCACCCCGACTCCGATCCCCAACATCTCGCGGCGGCGCGGCAGTTCCGTGCCGTCGCCGAGCGCATTCTCGAGATCGATACCAGGCTGCGCGGCGCTGCGGTGCCACCCGACGACAAGATCTGGGTGCGCCAGCGTGGTGAACTCGAGACGCTGCAACAGCTCGGCAAATGCGATGTTGTCCTCGTGGCCGCCGCCAAGGAGCTGACCGGCCTAGTCGCCGAGCTGCCCGCCGATGTCGGCATCGATGCGGCAGTTGAGCAACGGATTGATCAGCATCTCGAGGAGCTGACAGGCGCTTTGACCCGGCGGGGTGAGATCCTCGCGGTATTGCGTTAGCGCCGCTCTGATCGCGATCGCGACGTCAACCCACCTCTGGGTTGCTGCCGCGCCCATCGTTCCCGCGTCCGCTCTCGCTACTAAGTTGTTGTAATCAAATTCTTCTGTCGCCAATTGCCGATGGTTGCGCGAGGTGGGGGATCTGTGTTACCAACCGCGCGCCGTTGTGGGCTTAAGCTCCAGCGGCGTCTCGCCGCGATCCGATATCAACGAGGAAATGCCGCCGCGGCCAATTCGCCGGTGCGGCCATCGAGGACTGCGTTCAATTGGCCTCCGAAACGACAGGTGTCTCCGGCTTGGCTGAGCGCTACGCAGCGGCTCTGTTCGACCTCGCCGACGAACGGCGGACGCTCGACGAGGTCGCATCAGACCTGCGTCAGATGCGGGCGATGCTGGCGGCAAGCGTCGATCTCTCGCGTCTGGTGCGCAGCCCGATCCTGACGCGCGGCGAGCAGGGAAAGGCCATCTCTGTGCTGGCGACGCAGGCCGGTTTCTCGCCGCTGGTGCGCGATTTCCTCGCCGTCGTCGCTAAAAATCGCCGCCTATTCGCCGTCTCGGCGATGATCGAGGCCTATCTCGCAAAGCTAGCCGAGCGACGCGGCGAGGTCACCGCCGAGGTAACCGCGGCGCGGCCGCTGAGCGATACCCAGCTCGCGCTGCTGAACGAGCAGCTGCGGCGCAGCGTCGGACGCAGGGTTTCGGTGGACGCCAGGGTCGACTCGGGGCTGATCGGCGGAATGATCGTCAAGGTGGGTTCGCGAATGGTAGACGGGTCCCTGAGGAGCAAACTGCAGCGGTTGCAGCTGGCGATGAAGGGCATCGGCTGAGTTTCCGACTCAGAATGGCGTGCTAGTATTACCGTCTTACTCGTCACCCCCGCGAAAGCGGGGGTCTAGGGCCGAGGCCCTGGGGCCCTGGATTCCCGCTTTTCGCGGGAACGACGAATAACCGCCGGTATTTTGAGATCGATTTCTGGGCCAGGCGTTGAAGAGGTTTTGATGGAAATTCGCGCGGCGGAGATTTCGGCGATACTCAAACATGAGATCGCAAATTTCGGCAGCGAGGCGGATGTCGCGGAAGTCGGCCAGGTGCTGTCGATCGGCGACGGCATCGCTCGCGTCTATGGTCTCGACACGGTCCAGGCCGGCGAGATGGTCGCGTTTCCGAATGGGATGCGCGGCATGGCGCTCAACCTCGAGAGCGACAATGTTGGCGTCGTCGTATTCGGCGAAGACAGCGGCATCCATGAGGGCGACATCGTCAAACGCACCGGTGCCATCGTCGACGTCCCGGTCGGCCGCGGCCTGCTGGGCCGCGTCGTCGACGCTCTCGGCGAGCCGATCGACGGCAAGGGTCCGCTTACCGACGTTACCCGCACGCGGGTCGAGGTCAAGGCGCCGGGGATCATCCCGCGGCGCTCGGTGCACGAGCCGGTGCAGACCGGGCTGAAGGCCATCGACACGCTCGTGCCGATTGGGCGCGGCCAGCGCGAACTGATCATCGGCGACCGTCAGACCGGCAAGACGGCACTGATCATCGACACCATCCTCAATCAAAAGCAGATCAACGCCGGCACCGACGAATCGCGCAAGCTCTATTGCATCTATGTCGCCATCGGCCAGAAGCGCTCGACGGTCGCCCAGATCGTCAAGACGTTGCAGGACTACGGTGCCCTCGATTACTCGATCGTGGTGGCCGCAACCGCCTCGGAACCGGCACCTCTGCAATATATCGCACCCTATGCAGGTTGCGCCATGGGCGAATATTTTCGCGACAACAGTATGCATGCACTAATGATCTATGACGATCTGTCCAAGCATGCCGTGGCATATCGCCAGATGTCACTGCTGTTGCGCCGTCCGCCCGGCCGCGAAGCTTATCCGGGTGACGTGTTCTATCTGCATTCTCGGTTGCTCGAACGCGCAGCGAAGATGAACGACGACCACGGCGGCGGCTCGCTGACCGCATTGCCCGTAATCGAGACTCAAGCCGGAGACGTGTCAGCGTATATTCCGACGAACGTCATCTCGATCACCGACGGTCAGATCTTTCTCGAGACGGAATTGTTCTTTCGCGGCATCCGTCCGGCGATCAATGTCGGCCTGTCGGTCAGCCGTGTCGGCTCGGCGGCGCAGATCAAAGCCATGAAGCAGGTGGCGGGCCGCATCAAGCTCGATCTTGCGCAATACCGCGAGATGGCCGCCTTTTCGCAATTCGGCTCCGATCTCGACGCGGCGACTCAGCGCCTGCTCGCCCGCGGCAGCCGCTTGACCGAGCTTTTGAAGCAGCCGCAATTCGCGCCGGTCCCGGTCGAAGAGCAGGTCGTGGCGATCTTTGCCGGGACCCGCGGCTATCTGGACACGATTGCGGTGTCGGATGTCGGCCGCTTCGAATCCTCGATGCTTAGCGAACTTAGATCCACACAATCGGAGCTGCTGAAGGCGATCCGCGACACGGGTGAAATTACGCCCGAGGTCGAAAAGGCACTCGGCGAAGCCCTTGACGGCTTCGTTAGGACCTTCGCCTGACGCTCACGGAGCCCGCCGGATGCCCAGTCTGAAGGACCTGCGCAACCGCATCCGCAGCGTCAGATCGACTCAGAAAATCACCTCCGCGATGAAGGTGGTCGCCGCCTCGCGGCTGCGCCGCGCGGTGCAGCAGGTAGAGGCCGCGCGGCCCTACGGGCAGCGCATGGAACGCGTGCTGGCTTCGCTCGCGAGCCGCATGGCGGGTCTACCCGGGGCGCCGCCGCTGCTCGTCGGCACCGGCAAGGAGGAGACACATTTGCTCGTCGTCGCGACTTCGGATCGCGGTCTCGCCGGCGGCTTCAACGCCTCGATATTGCGCGAGACGCGGCGTCGTATCCGCGAGCTTTTACCAGCTGGCAAGACCGTGCTGGTTCTGACCATCGGTCGAAAGGGACGCGACGGACTGCGTCGTGACTATGGACGGCTGATCCACGACAGCCTGACCGAAATCGGCCGCCGGCAGGTGTCGTTCGACGAGGCGCGCGACATCGCCGAGCGCATCCTCGTTCTCTTTCGAGAAGGCCACTTCGACGTCGCGACGATCATTTACAACCGCTTTCGCTCGGCGATGACCCAAATCGTCACCGTGCAGCAATTGATCCCGTTCCAGTCGGCCTCGGAGGAAGAGGCGGCACCGGCAGTCGGGGGGGCGATTTACGAATTCGAGCCTTCCGAGGAAGAGATCCTCACGGAATTGCTGCCGAAAAACCTCGCGGTGCAGATCTACACAGCCCTGCTCGAAAACGCGGCGAGCGAGCAAGGGGCGCGGATGACAGCAATGGACAACGCGACCCGCAACGCAGGCGAGATGATCGACCGTCTTACCCTCAACTACAACCGCACACGCCAGGCTGCTATTACCAAGGAGCTGCTCGAGATCATCTCCGGCGCCGAGGCGCTGTGAGGCCCACATAGGAATTTCAGAGACATGGCCAGGAACAGCATCGGCACGATCACCCAGGTCATCGGCGCGGTCGTCGACGTCCGCTTCGACGGCGGCGAACTGCCCGAGATCCTGACCGCGCTGCACATCGATCAGAGCGACAGAACCTTGGTCCTCGAAGTGGCGCAGCAGCTCGGCGAGAACACTGTGCGGACGGTGGCGATGGATACGACCGACGGGCTGGTGCGCGGCACTCAGGTGGTCGACACCGGCGGGCCGATCACGATGCCGGTAGGTCCGGAGACCCTGGGCCGCATCCTCAACGTCGTCGGCGAGCCGGTCGACGAACGCGGCCCGGTGCAGACCAACCGCCGCTTGCCGATCCACCGGCCGGCGCCGGAATTCATCGACCAGTCGACCGAGGCGGAGATCCTGGTGACCGGGATCAAAGTCGTCGATCTCCTGACGCCTTACGCCAAGGGAGGCAAGATCGGGCTGTTCGGCGGCGCCGGGGTCGGCAAGACTGTGATCATCATGGAGCTGATCAACAACATCGCCAAGGCGCATGGCGGCTACTCCGTGTTCGCAGGGGTCGGCGAGCGCACCCGCGAAGGCAACGACCTCTACCACGAGATGATGGAATCGGGGGTCATCAACATCAACGGACCGGGCTCGAAGGCGGCCCTTGTCTATGGCCAGATGAACGAGCCGCCGGGCGCGCGCGCCCGCGTCGGCCTGTCCGGCCTCACCGTCGCCGAATATTTCCGCGACGAAGAAGGCCAGGACGTGCTGTTCTTCGTCGACAACATCTTCCGCTTTACGCAGGCGGGCTCCGAGGTGTCGGCGCTGCTCGGCCGGATTCCCTCGGCGGTCGGCTATCAGCCGACCCTGGCGACCGATCTGGGTACCCTGGAGGAGCGCATTACGAGCACCAAGAAAGGATCGATCACCTCGGTGCAGGCAATCTTCGTGCCCGCCGACGATCTGACCGACCCGGCACCGGCCACGACCTTCTCTCACCTCGACGCGACCACTGTGCTGTCGCGCCAGATCGCCGAACTCGGCATTTATCCGGCGGTCGACCCGCTCGACTCGACTTCGCGGATGCTCGACCCGCGGATCATCGGCGAGGACCATTACCAGATAGCACGCGACGTTCAGCGGGTGCTGCAAACCTACAAGTCGCTGCAGGACATCATCGCGATCCTAGGGATGGACGAGCTCTCCGAGGAGGACAAGCTCACGGTGGCGCGAGCACGGAAAATCCAGCGTTTTCTGTCGCAGCCGTTCTTCGTCGCCGAGGTGTTCACCGGCACCCCCGGGGTCTTTGTCAACCTCGAAGACACGATCAAGGGTTTCAAGGGCATCGTCGCCGGCGATCACGATGACCTGCCGGAGAGCGCCTTCTACATGGTCGGCACGATCGAAGAAGCGGTCGCCAAGGCGCACAAGATGGCTGCGGAGGCGGCCTGAGGCCCGGTCGAGCCCGATGCCCGGGCGCGTGCAGTTCGAGCTGGTCACGCCGGAGCGCCTGCTGCTCTCCGAGATGGTCGAGATGGTGGTGGTGCCCGGGACCGAGGGCAATTTCGGCGTGCTGCCAGGTCACACGCCGCTGATTTCGACGATCCGGCCGGGGATGATCGAGATTTACGAGGGGCAGACCGTCACGCGGCGGATCTTCATTGTCAGCGGCATCGCCGAGGTGACGCCGGAGCGCTGCACCGTGCTCGCCGACGAGGCGGTTTCGCTCGATAGCCTCGATCGCGGAGCGATCGAGGCTGACCTGCGGGTCGCGGAGGGCAATCTGCCGAGCCTGCGCGACCAAGTCGCGCGCGCCTCTGATACGGACCGCGAGCGGCTCCTGATCGAGCTCCATCGTCTCGAACGCGAACAAGCGGTGCTCCAGGCAAAGCTGGCGGCGCTCGGCGAGACGACGCGCTGACAGAACGCTGCCCATTCCTGCGCTGGCGGTTGACGCGCGTCGTCCTGTGGCGCACCGTCCGCGGGCTGCCTCGCGGCCCGATAGAGGGAGGCGCAAATGCTGTCGAGCGGTCCCACCCAGCAAAGGCTCACCCGGCGCGCAATTGCTCTGGTGCTCGCCGGCGGTCGCGGCAGCCGGCTGAGGCAATTGACCGACAGACGCGCCAAGCCGGCCGTATTCTTCGGCGGCAAGTTCCGCATCATCGACTTTGCGCTGTCGAACTGCCTCAATTCGGGCGTCCGACGGATCTGCGTCCTGACCCAATACAAGGCCCACAGCCTGTTGCGTCACCTGCAGATGGGTTGGTCCTTTCTGCGTCCCGAGATGAACGAGTTTCTCGACCTGTTGCCGGCCCAGCAGCGGCTCGACGAGGCGACCTGGTATCGCGGCACTGCCGATGCAGTGTACCAGAATTTCGATATTTTTCGCGCGGCTGACGCGGAATACTTCATTATATTGGCAGGAGACCATATTTACAAAATGGATTACTCGAACATGCTGGATAGCCACGCTGACAAAGGCGCCGATTGCACGGTTGCCTGCATCGAGGTACCGCTCGAAGAAGCCTCGGGGTTCGGCGTCGTGGCGGTCGACGCCTCGATGAGGATTGTCGATTTTCTGGAAAAGCCAAAAGAGCCGCCGGCGATTAGCGGCAAACCCGCTCGGGCGCTGGTTAGTATGGGCGTGTACGTATTTACCGCCGAGTTCCTTTATGCCGAACTCGAACGCGACCACCGAGACCCGACCTCGAGCCACGATTTCGGCAAGGATGTGATCCCGAACCTCGTGAGCCGAGGTCTCGCAGTCGCCCATTCTTTTGAGGAGAGCTGCGTCAAGACCACGCCGGAGGCCGAAGCCTATTGGCGCGATGTCGGTACCATCGACTCCTATTGGTCGGCCAATATCGATCTGGTCACGCCTGTTCCGTCGCTCGATATCTACGATCGCAGCTGGCCGATCTGGACCTATCAGCAGCAGTTGCCGCCAGCGAAGTTCGTTTTCGACGACGAGGATCGGCGCGGCATGGCGGTCGATTCGATGGTCTCGGGCGGCTGCATTATTTCCGGCGCCACGGTCAGAGGCTCACTATTGTTCTCCAATTGCCGGATCAATTCCCATGCCCGGACCGCCGGCGCGGTCCTGCTGCCCGATGTCGAGGTCGGACGTCGCGCTCGGCTCAGCAACGTCGTCGTCGATCGCGGCTGCCGCATCCCAGAGGATCTGGTAATCGGCGAAGACCCCGAACTCGACGCCAAGCGATTCTACCGTAGCGACCTTGGGGTCACGCTCGTCAGCGCAGATATGCTGGCCGCGCTCGGGTGAGCCGACCAAAGCCCCGGATCTTCGAGGTCGAAAGAGAATTCACTTCTCTTCGGCCGTGAACACGCCATCCCAATTGGCCGGCGGGGCCTCGATCTGGAACTGTGCGATGCGCCGGCGGTAGAGATCGTAAACGGGAGCGAGGAAGCGAGCCGCGGCGAGCCGTCCATCGTCGAGCAACCTCATTGCCGTGGCCCAATCCTGCCGGCGGTAGGCTCCCAGCAGAGCGGAATGCTGGTCGATAAACTGGTCCTCGACAATGCGCTCAGGCGGCAACGTGTAGATGCGGCCGGCCTCTGACTTGCCTTTAACGGCTACGAGATCCAACTCGATCAGTACCGGATCACCGAGGCGCCCGGCCGTCTCTTCGCCGATCATCAGATCGATGCCATAGACCTTGCCGAGGCCTTCCAGCCGCGAAGCGAGATTCACCGGATCGCCGAGCAGCGAGTAATTGAAGTGCTGGTGCGAGCCGAAATTGCCGACGACGCATTCGCCGGTGTTGATGCCGATGCCGATCCGTACCGGAAGAAAGACCCGATAGGCCACTTCCGCCTGCCAGAGGCGGTTAAGCTCGACAAGCTTGCGGCGCATCGCCTGCGCCGCTTGCACCGCATTTGTGATATGGTCGGGATCGTCGAGCGGCGCATTCCAGAATGCCATGATGCAGTCGCCGACATATTTGTCGATGGTCCCCTTCCGCTCGGTGATGATCTCGGTCATCGGCGACAGGAAACTGTTCATGAAATAGGTCAGACTCTCCGCATCGAGCTTTTCCGAAAGGCTCGTGAACCCGCGGATGTCGCAGAACATGATTGTCATGATCCGCGCCTGGCCGCCTAGCTTGAGTCTTTCGGGGTGAGCGGCCAGCTCGTCGACATAATGCGGCGACATGTAATGCGAGAAAGCGCCGCGGATTTCGCGCTGCCGCGCCTCGGTTCGCAGATAACCGAGCAGCGAGGCGACAAGGTAGACGAGCGTTATCACCGCCCAGGGATAGACCGGGTCGATCAGCAGCTGCGCATGTCTGAAGAAGAGCCATGACGTCCCGAACGCGATGGCTACCGAGGCGCCGCCGAGCACTGCGCTCGGCAACGCTCCTATCCGCGGCAAGGCGAGGATCAGACCGATCCCCACGAGCAGCGTAAACAAGATTTCCGCCCCGACCGCCCAGTCAGGGCGAACGAGAAATGCCCCTTGCAGTATCTGTTCGAGCAACTGAGCGTGGATCTCCACTCCGGGGACGTCGCGCGCGATCGGGGTCGCCTGCAGATCGTTGACAACACCCGCAGCCGAAGTCCCGACCAGCACGATGTGATCGGCAAACAGGGCGCGATCGAACTTCCCCGCTAGGACGTCGGCGGCCGAAACGAACCGGTCGCGCCGCGGCATCGCGTAGTGAAGCCAAACCCGGCCGGCAGGGTCCGTCGGTATCACCAGCTGTCCTATGCGGATCGCGGTCAACCCGGTCTTTTCGCCGAAGCTCTTCTCGGCGTTTGCTCCTGCCGCGCGGCCGACGTAGCTGCGCGCGCCTAGAGCGAGGCGGAGCGCCTCGGCGGCGAGCGACGGATACGGCTTTTCGCCGAGTCGCAAAATCAGCGGAACCCGTCGAACGACATGGTCCCAATCGACAAATTGGTTGAGGAATCCGTTTCCAGCTGCCGCGGCTTCCAGCCCGGGCAGGTTTGAAACCGCCGCCGGGAAGCTGTCGACATGGCCGAGCGGGTCGTCCCCGGCTAGGGCAAAGCCGGCCTTTGGAAGCGGCGGCCGGGTTTGGCCGCGATCCGTCAGGATAAAACCAGCCACGACCGGGAGAGCGCTCATCGCCTCAGCCAGCCGTTGGTCGGGATCGGGCAGCGCCGACAGGAGCCTCTCGGCTTCCGCCTCGCCAACCCCGTTTTTGCCAAGCAGCTGCAACAACAATTTGGGAGAGGTGCGGTCCGGTTCGGCAAAGTCGATGTCGAAAGCGATGACCGCTGCCCCAGCCTCCCGCAGCCGGTCGACGAGTTGTGCGATAACAGTGCGCGGCCAGGGCCATTGGCCGATCTCGTTAAGGCTAGGGTCGTCGATATCGACGACGCGTATCGGCACGTCCCCCGCCTCGCGCGGGGCGGCCTTTTGATAGAGGTCGAAGCAAAACAGCGACAGCCGCTCAAGCAGGTCGGAGGCCGCGACGCGCCCGGTGAGCGCGACGAACAGCAGCGCGAGCGGCAATAGATAGATCAGGCCGCGGCGAAGCGCGAGGTGAACTCTCATCGATGGCTAATGCGCAACTCAGCGCTGATTATCGCCGAATTTGATAGAATTTTCCATCGTAGGTGCAGCCAGGGGATGACGGACGGCATCGCAGCCCAGAAGGGCTCACCAGGCGCTTGCTGCAACGCCACGAACGGGCGAGTGTTTACCCGTTAAGGGAGGCGGGATGGAAGCGCAACAGGCAACACCGGTGGGCAGCGGGTCGGGCAGCCGCCGTCATGACGGGGCAGGTCGGATGGCGGGCGCGCTCGAAACACGAAAGATCGCGCTCCTGGAAAAGGCTGTGGCGTTTGCCTACGAGACGCTCGACGCGACGCAGCGGGCAACGACCGAGCGCGTTGTCGCCGAATTGTACGAGCACGTGCCGCCGGCCGACATTGCCGAACGAAGCCCGAAGGACTTATGGGGCGCCGCGTTGTCACTCTGGCGCTTCGCTGAACGCCGGCGTCCCGATCAAGCGAAGATCCGGGTCTACAACCCCGACCTTGCGGCGGACGGCTGGTCGTCACCGCATACGATCGTCGAGATCGTCAATGACGACATGCCGTTTCTCGTTGATTCGGTCAGCTTGGCGATCAACGCCAGCGGGCGCGTCGTCCATCTGGTCATTCACCCGATAATGACGGTCGCGCGCGACCCGACCGGGCGGCTCGGCGAGCTTTGTGGCGCAGCCGCGGAGGGACTACGCGAATCCTGGATGCAGATCGAGATCACGCGCCAATCGGATCGCGAGGACCTTGCGCGCCTGGCCCAGACATTGTCCGGCGTCCTCGCCGATGTTCGCGTTGCCGTCAAAGATTGGCAGCCGATGCGAAACCGTTTGTGCGAGCTTCTCGACGAGCTGTCCAATCCGCCTGCACCCCCGGTGTCGCCGACGGAACTCGCCGAAGTCCAGGATTTTCTGCGATGGCTCGACGACGACAATTTCACATTTCTCGGCTACCGGGGATATGTGTTTGACGGAATGGCGGCACCGCTCGGTGGGCCGCTCGGGATCTTGCGCGACGAAGCGCACCCGGTCTTTGGAGGGCTGCGCGATTTGTCGTCGCTGCCGCCCGATGTGCAAGACTTCGTCCGCCGCTGCGAACTGCTCGTCATCACCAAATCGAACCGCCGCTCTACGGTTCACCGCGCGGCCCACATGGATGCGATCGGGCTCCGCCGCTTCGCCCCGAGTGGAGAAGTCGCCGGGATGCACCTGTTCCTCGGACTCTTCACCTCGCTCGCGTACAACCGCAACCCACGATCGATCCCGCTGCTGCGGCTCAAGGTTCGACGAATTATCGAGCGCGCGGGGCTGCCATCGGCGAGCCATGACGGCAAGGCACTCCTGCACATCTTGGACGCATTTCCACGTGACGAGCTGTTCCAGGCCGATGAAGACCAGCTGTTCGATACGGTCATCGGGGTCCTCAACCTTCAGGAACGGCAGCGCATCGCGCTGTTTATCCGCCGCGACCCGCTCGAGCGCTTCGCCTCCTGCCTCGTCTACGTGCCGCGTGAACGCTACGACAGCGCACTGCGCCATCGCTTCTCAGCGATCCTAGAAGAGGCGTTCGCCGGACAGCTCTCGAATTTCTACACTCACCTCGACGAATCGCCGTTTGCGCGCATCCAATTCATCATTCGCACAACCCGCGGTAATGTACCGCTAGTCGACGCGGCAGCGCTAGAGAAGCGACTTGAGGAGGCTGGGCGGACCTGGTCGGACCGGCTCGAGGAGGCGGCAACGGCAGCCTTTGGCGAAGAGGAGGCGCGGGCTCGGCTCCGCCGCCTGCGGCCTTTCCCGATAACATATCAGGCACGAACGGAGGCCGACCAGGCGATCGCCGATCTGCGCCGGATCGAGACGGTGCTGGCGGATTCACCTCTCGAAGTTTCGCTTCATCGGGTGGCCGACGGAGGGCTCCCCGGATTGCGGATTTATCGCGCCAAAGAACCGGTCGTCCTTTCCAACGTGCTGCCGATTTTGGAGAACCTCGGCCTGCGGGTCGTCGCCGAGGAGCCGTTTCGCATCGACAGCCTCGACGGCACTGCAGTGTGGATCCACGAGTTCCAGCTCGACGGGATGTCGCTGCTGAGCACTGTATCTCCCGTCGTCAGCGCGCGCTTCGAGGAGGCGCTCGTGGCGGTATGGACGAGCCGGGTCGAGAACGACGGGTTCAATCGCCTGGTATTGGGTGCCGGCCTGTCAGCGCGTCAAATCACGGTTCTGCGTCTCTATGCCAAAGTACTGCGACAAGCCGGGTTCGCCTTCAGCCAAGCCTATATGGAAGACGCGCTGAGCGGGCACCCGGAGATTGCCCGCCGCCTCGTCCAGCTTTTCGAGATCCGCTTTGATCCTGCCCGTACCGGCGATTCTTCGCTTTCGGTAATCGCCGAGGTGCAGGCGATCGATCACGCCCTCGACACGGTAGAAAGTCTCGATGAAGACCGCATCCTGCGGAGCTTTCTGACCCTCGTGCTTAAAACCGTGCGGACCAACTACTACCAGCGATTGGCCTCGGGCGAGACCAAATCTTACCTGGCGGTCAAGCTCGCGAGCGGCGAGATCGACCTGATGCCGCGGCCGCGGCCGCTCTTCGAGATTTACGTCTACAGCCCTCGTGTCGAGGCGGTGCACATGCGCGCCGGCAGGGTCGCTCGCGGCGGCATCCGGTGGTCCGACCGCAAGGAGGATTTCCGCACCGAGATCCTCGGCCTGATGAAGGCGCAGACGGTCAAGAATGCAGTGATCGTCCCGGTCGGATCGAAGGGGGGGTTCGTGGTAAAGCAGCCGCCCGTATCAACCGACAGGCTGGGGGCTGAAGCGGTCGAATGCTACAAGACGCTGATCTGCGGCCTGTTGGACCTCACCGACAACATCGCGGCAGAGACTCCCACGGCGCACCGGATCGTGCCGCCACCGGGGGTCGTCCGGTATGATCGCGACGACCCTTATCTGGTGGTCGCCGCCGATAAGGGGACCGCGACGTTCTCCGATTTCGCCAACGCGGTCTCGCAGGAGTACGGGTTCTGGCTCGGCGATGCGTTCGCGTCGGGCGGTTCGGCGGGATACGACCACAAGGCGATAGGGATCACCGCGCGCGGTGCCTGGGAACTCGTCAAGCGCCATTTCCGTGAGCTCGGGCGCGACATCGAGAAGAGTGAGTTGAGCGTGGTCGGCGTCGGCGACATGTCGGGCGACGTGTTCGGTAACGGCATGCTGATGTCGCGCCACTTACGGCTGCTCGGCGCCTTTAACCACCTGCACGTCTTTGTCGATCCCGCGCCCGATCCGGAGAAGAGCTTTGCCGAGCGGCGGCGTCTATTCCGCCTGCCCCGTTCGAGCTGGGGGGATTACGAACGGGCGCTGATTTCGCCCGGCGGCGGCGTGTTCGAGCGCGGCGCCAAATCGATCCCGATCAGTCCTGAAATGAAGCGCGCCTTCGACATCGAGGTAGACCGTCTGACCCCAGCCGAGCTGATCCGCAAGCTCTTGACCGCACCGGTCGATCTGTTGTGGTTCGGCGGGATCGGGACCTATGTCAAGGCGGCCGACGAGAGCCATATGGAGGTCGGCGACCGCGCCAACGACGCGCTGCGCATCGACGGCTACAAGGTGCGTGCAAAGGTGATCGGTGAGGGTGCCAACCTCGCGGTAACCGAACGAGGGCGCGTCGCCTACGCGCTCGCAGGCGGTCGCATCAACACCGACGCGATCGACAATTCGGCCGGTGTCGATATGTCGGACCATGAGGTCAACATTAAGATCCTACTCGACCAAGCGACGGCTTCGAGTGTGCTCTCAGCAGCCGAGCGCGAGCCGCTTCTCGCTGCCATGGCCGATGACGTCGCGGCATTGGTACTGCGCGACAATTACCTGCAAGGCGAAGCGTTGTCGGTGGCCGAGGCGCGCGGCATCGCTGCGCTCGACCGGCAAATGCGCCTGATGCGCAACCTCGAACGATCGGGCCGGCTCGACCGCGCGCTCGAGTTCCTGCCGGACGACGAGAGCCTCGCGGCCCGGGCGGCGCAACGTCGCGGGCTTGTCCGGCCCGAGCTCGCCGTCTTGCTCGCCTATGCGAAAATGGCGCTCTGCGGCGAATTGCTAGCCTCTGACCTGCCTGACGCGGCGGAACTCGAAGGAGAGCTTCGCGCCTATTTCCCGGCGGCACTGCGCGACCGGCTGGCTGCGCAGATTGCCGCCCATCCGCTGCGTCGCGAGATCACCGCCACCGTCGTCACCAACGATCTCGTCAACCGGGCCGGCATGACCTTTGTCGACGAGATGCGGACCCGTACTGGCCGCACTACGCCGGAGGCTGCCCGCGCCTATACGATCGTGCGTGACGTTTTCGACCTAAGGCCCCTGTGGACCGAGATCGAGGCGCTCGATAACAAGGTGACGGCCGCGGTGCAGATCGACATGCTGCTCGAAATCGCCGGTCTGATCGAGCATGCGGCCGCCTGGCTATTGCGCAGCAGGCGCCTCGATCTCGGCCGCGAGATCGCGAGGCTCGCACCGAGCGCCCGCACCCTCGCCGCATCGTTGGCCGAGCTGCTGCCGAAGCGCGACGCGAGCCTTGTTGCCGAGCGCGCCCAGCAGTTCCGCGAGGCGGGGGTGCCCGAAACGCTCGCCGGGCGCATAGCCGCGCTGACGTTTCTCGCCTGCGCCCTCGATATTGGCGAGCTCGCCGAGCGTACCACACAGCCGCTCGACCGTGCCGCCCGAATTTATTTTGGTGTGGGCGCTCAGTTCGCACTCGACGAGATGCGCGCCGCCGCCCGCCGGCTGCCGGCCGAAACCTCGTGGCAGAAGCTCGCCGTCGAGGCGATGATCGACGACCTGTTTGTACTGCAAGCCGATATGGCGGTGCGCATCTTGGTGAGCAATTGCGCCGCAAAGCCGGACCCGCTCGTTGCCTGGTCTGCAGCGAACGCCGCCTCACTCGCTCCCGCCGAAGCGCTCGCCCGAGAGCTGCGCGCCGCCACAACCCCCGATCTTGCGATGCTAGTCGTCGCCAGCCGCCAGCTGCGCCACGCGCTCGGCTAAGAGCTACGCGCGGTTCAGTCGGTTTTCGACCAGCTCGTCGACGACGCTGGGATCGGCGAGGGTTGTGACGTCGCCGAGGGCGTCGTGCTCGTTCGCGGCGATCTTGCGCAAGATGCGACGCATGATCTTGCCGGAGCGAGTCTTCGGTAGACCAGGTGCCCACTGCAACAGATCCGGGGAAGCGATCGGACTGATTTCCTGGCGTACCCATGTGACGAGCTCGCGTTTGAGCTCCTCGCTCGGCTCCTCGCTCACCCTAAGCGTCACATAAGCGTAGATGCCCTGGCCCTTGAGATCGTGCGGATAGCCGACGACCGCGGCTTCGGCGACCTTGGGATGGGCGACTAGCGCGCTCTCGATCTCTGCAGTGCCGAGCCGATGGCCGGCAACATTGATCACGTCATCGACCCGGCCCGTCAGCCAATAGAACCCGTCTTCATCCCGGCGAGCACCGTCCCCGGTAAAATAAAGCCCCGGAAAGGTCGAGAAATAAGTTGCCACGAAGCGGGGGTGGTCGCCGAAAACCGTACGCATCATTCCCGGCCAGGAGCGGGCGAGGCAAAGATTTCCTTCGCCAGCACCGTCCACCGGCTCGCCGTGATTGTCGACGATGACGGGCTCGACGCCAAAAAAGGGCCGGGTCGCGGATCCTGGTTTCAACGGGGTCGCGCCTGGGATCGGAGTGATCAGAATTCCGCCGGTTTCGGTCTGCCACCAGGTATCGACGATCGGGCAGCGTTGCTCGCCGACGTGATCGTAGTACCATAGCCACACGTCGGGGTTGATCGGTTCTCCGACCGTGCCCAGAATCCGCAGAGACCGCCGGCTCGTGCGCCAAATCCATTCCTCGCCCTCACGCATCAGGGCGCGGATCGCTGTCGGCGCGGTATAAAAGATCCGGACATTGTGTTTGTCGACAACCTGCCAGAACCGCGAGGGGTCAGGATAATTGGGCACGCCCTCGAACATCAGGGTCGTGGCCCCGTTGGCGAGGGGCCCGTAGACGATATAGCTGTGTCCGGTCACCCAGCCGACATCGGCAGTGCACCAGTAGACCTCGCCGTCGCGGTAATCGAAGACGTATTCGTGGGTCATCGAGGTGTAGACGAGGTAACCACCGGTCGTGTGTAGCACGCCTTTCGGCTGTCCGGTCGAACCCGAGGTGTAGAGGATGAACAGCGGGTCCTCGGCCGACATCTCCTCGGGCGGGCAATAGGACGAGGCTGCCTTGCAGGCCTCGTGATACCAGGTGTCGCGACCTTCTACCCAATCGATCGCGCCGCCGGTGTGGCGAACGACGATGACTTCATGCACTTCCGGGCAATGCCGCAGGGCGTTGTCGGCATTGCGCTTGAGTGGTATCGATCGGCCGCCGCGCCGGCCTTCGTCGGCGGTGATCAGCACGGTCGAGTGACAATCCTGAATGCGGCCGGCAAGGCTGTCGGGCGAGAAGCCGCCGAACACAACCGAGTGGATCGCCCCGATCCTGGCGCAGGCGAGCATGGCCACCGCGATCTCGGGGATCATCGGCAAGTAGATCGTAACGCGGTCGCCCTTCTCGACGCCGTGCGCCTTCAGAACATTGGCAAACCGGCACACCGCGTCGTGCAATTCTCGGTAGGTGACGCGACGGTCATCGCCGGGATCGTCGCCCTCCCAAAGGATCGCGGTTTGCTCCGCGCGGCGCGGCAGGTGGCGGTCGATGCAGTTGTACGAAGCGTTGAGCGTTCCGTCCTCGTACCAAGCGATATGGGCCTCGCCCGCAAAGGAGGCGTTTTGCACCTTGCTATACGGCTTGATCCAATCGATGCGCTTGCCGTGCTCGCCCCAGAAGCGGTCAGGATCGGCGAGCGACTTTCGGTAGAGCCGGAAATAATCATCCTCGCGGATCTTGCCGACTTGCGGGTGGGCCGAGATCGGAATCACGGTCCGGTTTGACATGGCGGCGGCTCCTCCTCGGTTGGCGACCCTCGCTTCTGCGTCGCCCAGTATCGCCGCAGATTATTCCGCCCCGCTAAGGCTTTACAATACCCCTTCCGGGCCGCGCCGAGGTCAGTGGCGGGCCGACTGCCAGCTCGCGCGGCTCGCTATCAACGCCGCCTGCGTTCGGTTCGACACATGCAGGCGCTTTATGATCTGCTTGACGTGCGCCTTGACCGTGCTCTCTGTCATAGTCAAGGCGTCAGCGATAAGCTTGTTCGACTTACCTTCTGAGATCAATGCCAGGACGTCGCACTGCCGCCTGGTCAGCTCGCGCCAGGGAGTGTCCCGCGCGCGCTCCGCCCTATCCGGGAGAGCCGGCTCGGTCAGGGACAACGGCACATAGGTACCGCCGACGCGCATGCGCTCGAGCGCGCCCATCAAGACCTTGAGGCCAAGGCTGGTCGGCAGGAAACCGCGGGCGCCGGAGCGAAGGATCACGCGCGCCCCCTCCGCATCATCGCAGTCCGCGGTGACGAGGATAGGGGTTTCCGGCGCAGCTGCGGACAACAAAGCGAGATCGGCAAGGTCGATGTGAGCGCAGGTCGATCCGCCGAGCAGGATTACCTCGAACCCCTCACCGTGCCGGATCTGCTGCGCCAGCTCGGTCGCCGTTGCGACATCGGTGACGTGCCAGCGCCGAGATTGCTGGAGAAGCGCCAATTTGAGGCATTCGCGGCGCAACGGGCTCTGATCGACGATCGCAAGGTGGCGCCGAATTGGGCTGAGAAACCGACTGCCCGCACCGTGCGTGAAGCTTACCTCGGATCCGCGGAAATGATCGAGTCTGTCCAAGTCAATCCCTCCCCCGCCGGGAACGGCTGCCGATAAAAGAGAATGGCGTCCCTGGAAGGCCATCAGGGTAAATTTTTGTAAACGCGTGTAACGGACACGTAAACGCGGCTGGCCAGCGCTTCAGGCGGGGATGCCGGCCATCGCACATAGCACATTCCACTCGCCGGTGCTGACGGCGCAGACCGATAGCCGCGACTGTCTGAGCAGCGACAGCTCGGAGAGCTCCGGCTTCGCCCTCATCGCCGGAAGCCTGACTTTGACCGCAGCGGGCATCAACGGCTTCACATCGACCATACCGAGCTTGCCGCTCCTATCGCCGGGGTCCGGATAAAAGCTCTTGACCACCTCTGCGACGCCAACGATCTCCTTGCCCTCGTTCGAATGATAGAAGAACGCCCGGTCTCCGGGCTTCATGGCCCGCAGATTGTTCAGCGCTTGCGCGTTGCGCACGCCGTCCCAATGAGTGCGCCCGTCGGCCACCAGCTGATCCCACGAGTAGCTCGATGGTTCCGATTTGATGAGCCAATAAGCCATCGCACCTCTCCTTCCGTAGACTCAATACAACAACGGATAATCGGCCTGATCTTCGTAGACCGAACCCGCCTTGGTCTGAAAGCTGGCGATCAGACTGAAACCATCCACCGGTAAGGGGTCGGCGCGGAATAGCGCATGGGCGGCTAGAAAGCCGCTCAGCTTGTCGAGCGCCGGCTTGTACAGCCGCGCCAGAGTGACGTGCGGCGAGAACTTGCGGGTCTCTGGGGGAAGCCCCGCGCGAACCAGCGCCTGCTGGATTTTGTCACGCAATGCCACGAGCTCAGCCGAGCGCTCAACGCCCACCCAGAGGCTGTGAGGCTTGTCCGCGCCGCCAAAAACGCCGGTCCCGGCGAGCTGCAAGGTAAACCGGCGTGCTCGCAACCGCGTCAACGTGTCGTCGATGTCGGCCGCGACTTCCTCGCCGGTCTCGCCGATGAACCGCAAAGTCAGATGAAAGTTGCCGGGGTCCACCCACCTTGCCCCGGGGATCCCAGAGCTCAGCAATGACAGCCGCAGCTTGAGCTCCGGCGGAAAGCCGATCCCGACAAACAGACGCAGCATCGCAGCCGCTTACGATTAAGGACTCTCCGGCGATTCAGGTGAAGAGGGTGAGGACGCCGGTGTGGCCGTAGAGCCGGTCGCGGGAGATCTCGCCATTGGCAAAGAAGCCGATCAGAGGAAAATCGCCAAGCGTCTCGCGGATCAGCCCCGTCTCCACTCCTGCGCGGCCGAACAGCGCCGCGCCGCGGGCGACGCAGCTGACATATACTCCGGCTTTTGGTCGTCCGCTCAGCCGGCCGGAGAGCTGCCGGACCATGCGGGTCATGTCACGCCTTGCGCTCTCGGGATCGCGGCGGCAAAACACGATCCGATCACCCGCGGCGACCTCCGCGCCGAGTACGACCCAGCCGCGCCCGGCGTCGATCGCCACCAGATTGCGGACAAGATAGTCGCCGGTGTCCGACCCGGTCACCGGGAGACCGGCAAAGATCAAACCGCCGACACGGCGCAGATCCTGAGTAAGCTCCGGGCCGATATCTTCGCTGAAGACAACAAGCGCCGGGCGTCCGTCGATGACCATCACGACGTTGTCGCGCGCCTCGTCGATGCGCCGGACCGGTCCGATTGGCATGCAGCCCTGCGTTAGAGCCGTTGCGACCGATACCCCTGGGGCCAGCATCAGTCCCGCTACACCATTGCTGCCGAGGCCGTCATCCGACCCAGTTCGGGCCAGCAGCGGGTTAGGACAACGATGCGATACGAGACCGCCGACGAGATAGGCGCCGCTCGCCGCAGCAGTTTCGACGGCAGCTCGCTGAACGTCGGGACAGCGCGGGTCGGCATGAACCAGCGCCAGGACAGGCTGCGTCCCCTCGATCCAGCCGGCGTGCGAGCGCGGCAGATCTGCTCCGGGGTCTCCGGTTGCAGCGAAGATTCGGAAGTCTTTCGGCGGCAGTGCCGCCGTCATCACTACCGCCGCCGGCTCGTCAAAGATTTCAGTCGCCGCCGAGCATACTCCGAGCCCAACTCCTCCAACCCAAGAGCGAATCCCGGTGTGCTCGGTCAAGGCGCGGGTGATCTCGGGCAGAACGGCCGCCGCAGGCTCCGTGGTGTAAAGAATCCCCAGTGTCGCTCCGTCCACGATCGGCAGCGCGGCGATGCATTGCGCCGCAAGGCTCGCCGGGTCGCCGGTCACCGAGACTGCGGCAAACCGCGCGCTCACGACGAGCTCCCGACGAGCCGGGCGACGACCGGTGCTAACCGATCGACCAAAACCGCGACGCCGCGCTCGTTCGGATGGAGGCCATCAGGCTGATTGAGCTCGGGTTTCATCGCAACACCTTCGAGAAAGAATGGATAAAGCGGCACATCATGGAGCTTCGCCAGTTCGGGAAAGACCCGATCAAACGCGATCTTGTACTCCGCTCCCCAATTTGGTGGCGCAAGCATACCGACGAGCAGCACCTTGGCACCGCTAGCCTCGATCTTTCCGATCATCTTGTCGAGATTATCGCGAACGGTGGCGGGATCTATACCGCGCAACGCATCGTTGGCGCCGAGCTCCAGAATGACGAGATCAGGCTTGTCGGCGAGCGCCCAATCGAGCCGTGCCAAGCCGCCTGCCGTGGTGTCTCCGGAGACCCCATCGTTGACGACGCGCACTTCGATCCCCTGCCGGCGCAGCACAGCTTCGAGCCTCGCCGGGAAGGCTTGCTCGGGCGCCAGCCCATAGCCCGCGGTCAGGCTGTCGCCAAAATCGAGAATGACCGGAATATGAGCCATGGCGGGCCTGCCGCCGATCATCAGGCACAGCCCAGCGGCGACCAGTGCTCTTGGGGACATCGCGTTGAAAACTCTCACTGCCGCGCCATATCGACGGTGCCGCCGGCGGCCGGGCGCCGTATCAGGCCGGCCGATCTGCCGCGCCGCTTTTCCTGGCTTGGACAGAACATGACCAGCTCGCTTCATTCCGGCGGCCCGCTCATGGTGCTGGAAGATGTCCATTTGACTCTGGGGAGTGCCGCCGGGCCCGTCAACATCCTGCGCGGCGTCTCGCTCAGGATTGCCACCGGCGAGACGGTCAGCCTGATCGGTCCCTCGGGCTCTGGGAAATCGACGCTGATGATGGTAGTGGGCGGGCTCGAGCGGCCGAATGCCGGACGGGTGCGGATCGACGGAAACGATTTCGGCACGCTCAACGAGGATGCGTTGGCTCGACTGCGCCGCGCTCACATCGGCATCGTATTTCAGGCTTTCCATCTGATCCCGACGATGACCGCGCTCGAAAATGTGGCGCTCCCGCTCGAACTTGCTGGACGGCGCGACGCACTTTCGGTCGCCGCCCGGGGTCTCGCCGCGGTCGGCCTCGACCATCGCGTGACCCACTATCCCGGGCAGCTCTCGGGAGGCGAGCAGCAGCGCGTGGCGATCGCCCGTGCCTTTATCGCGGGGCCGAAATTGCTGCTCGCCGACGAACCAACGGGAAATCTCGACGCCACGACCGGCCGCCTGGTCATCGATTGCCTGTTCGAGCATCAAGCACGGCACGGCACGACCCTGCTCTTGATCACGCACGATCCGAGTGTGGCTGAACGCTGCGAGCGCCAGATCCATCTGTTGGACGGCAGGATCATCGAGGATCGGCGCACCGCGCCATCGCGGATCGGTGCCGCGCGGCGCGCGCTTTGAGCGCACTCTCGGCGCCTCAAGCCTTTCGGCTCGCCCGCCGCGAGCTGCGCGGCGGGATCCGGGGTTTGCGCGTCTTTCTCGCCTGCCTGGTGCTCGGGGTGACCGCGATCGCCGGCATCGGCTCACTCGCCGCCTCCGTCCTCGCCGGCATCAAGGCCGACGCCCGCGAGCTGCTCGGCGGCGACGCCGAGGTGCGACTGGCCTACCGCCCGATCGATGCCGCCGAGCGCGCCTTCCTGATGCAAAGCGGGAGAGTATCCGAGATCGCCACGATGCGCGCCATGGCGCGCACGCTAGGTGGCGATCGGCGCGGCCTGATCGAGCTCAAAGCGGTCGATGCGGCCTACCCGCTCTACGGGACTGTCGTTCTGTCGCCGGTGCAGGACCTCGCCGCGGCGCTCGAGCGACGCAGCGATGTTTTCGGCGCGGCGATCGATCCCGCGATCCTCGGCCGGCTCGGCCTCAGGATCGGCGACAGCGTTAAGGTGGGAGCGGCGGTGTTGCAGCTGCGCGCCGCGATCGAGCGCGAGCCGGATGCCGCGGCGGGCGGCCTCGGCCTCGGCCCGCGCGTCATGGTCTCCGCCGCAGCGCTCGCCGCGACAGGGCTGATCCAGCCCGGCTCGCTGGTGACCTATCGCTACCGGGTGCGGCTCCCTCCGGGGTCGGAGGCGGCGTCCTGGGCGGAGGCGGCGCGGGCTGCCTTTCCGCAAGCGGGTTGGCAGATCCGCACTTTTCGCGAAGCTTCGCCTACGCTGCAGAACTCGATCGAGCGCTTGGCACTCTTCCTCAGTCTCGTCGGTCTGAGCGCGCTATTGGTCGGCGGGGTCGGGATCGGGAATGCGGTCGGCTTTTACATCGCCGGCAAGACCGCGACGATCGCCACGCTCAAATGCCTTGGCGCGTCGACACGGCTGGTTTTCGCCGTCTACCTCATCGAGGTGCTGGCGCTCACTGCCCTTGGCATCGCGGTCGCCCTTATGCTCGGAGCGCTGATCCCGGTGGTGGTGACACCGCTGCTCGCAGGCGTGCTCCCGGCGCCCGCGCGGCTCGGCCTTTATCCGGGGCCGCTGGCACTGGCCGCGCTGTTCGGTTTGTTGACCACGCTCGTCTTCGCACTCTGGCCGCTCGCCGGGGTCGGCCGGGTGTCTGCCGGGGCGCTGTTCCGTGACACCATCGACCCGACAGGGCGCCGGGTGCCGCCGGCGACGCTCGCCGCTACCGTGCTACTGGCGCTCGGTCTCGTCGCCCTCGCGGTCGGCAGCGCGCAGGACCGCACGATCGCACTGTGGTTCGTCGCCGGTGCGATCGGCGCTTTCGCGCTCTTCCGGGCGGCGGGAGCGGCCGTTGTGCTCGGCGCCGGGAAGCTCGGCCGGCCGCGGTACCCGGAGTTGCGCCTCGCGATCGCCAATCTCCATCGGCCGGGCGCGCCGACCGCGCAGATCATGCTCTCGCTCGGCATCGGTCTGACCGTGCTTGTCGCGGTCGCCCTCGTCGACGGCAATCTCACCCGCGAGCTCGACAACCGCCTGCCCGCCGAAGCGCCCGCCTTCTTCTTCATCGACATCCAGCCGGATCAGCTCGCCGGCTTCGCGGAGATCGTACGCGCTACCCCTGGGGCGCGTTTCGAGCAGGTGCCGATGCTGCGCGGCCGGATCACCCGGCTGAACGGCGTCCCGGTCGAGAAGGCGCCAATTGCGCCCGAGGCGCAATGGGCACTCAGGAGTGACCGCGGTCTGACCTATGCCGCGACTTTGCCCGCGGGCTCGCAACTCGCCGCCGGCGCCTGGTGGCCGCCCGACTATCACGGGCCGCCGCTCGTCTCCTTCGATGCCGATCTCGCGCGCGGGATGGGGCTCAAGGTCGGCGATACTCTGAGCGTCAATCTGCTCGGCCGCGAGATCACCGCCGTCATCGCCAATCTGCGCTCGATCGACTGGCGCCGGCTCGGCATCAACTTTACCTTGGTCTTTGCGCCTGGGACGCTCGAGAGCGCGCCCCAGACCCATCTCGCCGCCGTCTGGATGTCGCCGCCCGCGGAGGAAGCGCTTGTGCGCGCGGTGACCGAGCGCTTCCCGAACGTCTCGGCGATCCACGTCCGCGAAGCGCTGGCCACAATCGACCGGATCCTCGGCATGATCGATGACGCCATTCAGCTCTCCACGCTCGTCACCCTCGCCGCCGGTATGCTGGTGCTCGGCGGGGCGATCGCCGCGGGTCATCACCGGCGCGTCTACGACGCGGTGGTGCTGAAGGTGCTGGGCGCGACACGCGGTGCCCTCACCCGCGCCTTCCTGATCGAGCACGGCCTCCTCGGCGCGCTGAGTGCGCTCGTCGCCTGCATCCTCGGCACCCTCGCGGCCTATTTTCTGGTCACCCGGCTGATGAAGATCGAGTGGGTGTTTCTGCTGGCGCCGCTGTTGTGGACGGTCGGGCTCGGCATCCTGCTGACGCTGGTACTCGGGTTCGCCGGGACTTGGCGCGCGCTCGGCGCCAAGGCCGCCCCCTACCTGCGCAACGAGTGACGAGCCCGCTCGACCCGCGTAAAATTCTCCTGTGACCGCGAAATACAGCGAAAATCCGCACGCGGCCCTGCGAGCTGCTGAAATGGGGGCCGGGCTCTTCATCGGATCAACCACTTGCACCCTGATTTCCCTAGTTTAGCGAACAGGGAAATTTTGTGCGGCGAACAGGGATTTGTCGTGGCTCGAACAGGGACCGGATCCGGCCGTCCCCGACCCTATCAGGGAACCACGAGGGAATTTAGCGAGCAGGCCCGAGCCAGAACGCGGGCCGCCCGGGTGTCGGGCTTATTGAAAAGATCTCGTTTTGTGCCAATATCGCGGGGGCGAGGAATCGGCCTCGCTCTTGCTTCTCTCCTTGGAGGGGGTTTATGGCTCTAGGTTCGCAGCCCCGCTGGACGGTGCGGTCGGCGGACGCCCAGGTCGGCATCGATGTCGGCCTTCGGGACTACATGCTACGCGTCTACAACTACATGGCGTCGGGGCTCGCGCTAACCGGCATCGTGGCGTATGTCGCGGCGTTCTCGGGATTTTACGCGTCGATCGCGCACACGCCGCTGATCTGGCTGGTAATTCTGGCGCCGCTCGGCCTCGTCATGCTGATGAGCTTCGGGATTCAGCGCATGCAGGCGCGCACGGCGCAAATGGTGTTCTGGCTCTACGCCGGGCTGATGGGGCTGTCGCTGGCGATGGTGTTCCTGGTCTTCACCGGGACGAGCGTCGCGCGCGTGTTCTTCATCACCGCCGGCACCTTCGGCGGGATGAGCCTCTACGGCTATACGACGCGGCGCGACCTGTCGCAGTTCGGCTCGTTCCTGTTCATGGGGCTGATCGGCATCGTCATCGCCGGGCTGGTCAACATCTTTATCGGCTCGACGGCATTGCAATTCGCGATCTCGGTGATCGGCGTCCTCGTCTTCGTCGGTCTGACCGCGTATGACACGCAGCAGATCAAGGAGATGTATTACGAGGGCGACGATTACGAGACCGGCAGCAAGAAGGCGATCATGGGCGCGTTGCGCCTCTATCTCGACTTCATCAACCTGTTCATGCTGCTGATGCAATTGTTCGGCACCCGCCGCGACTGACGGTCCTGCCGGAACCGCCTTCGGTCGGCCGGGCCCGGTGCCCGGCCGATTTTTTTGCGCAGGGGGGATAATGAATCTGGCGCGGAGAACTGGACTTGCACCAACGTCGATCGCGGCGCTGCTGGTCGCGGTCGGGGTCGCCTCGGCCGGCACGCTCGACCGCATCGGGCAGGAGAAGTCGATCCGCATCGCCTATCGGGAAGATGCGCCGCCATTTTCCTACAAGGATAAGATCGGCGAGCCCTCCGGCTTCATGGTCGACCTTTGCCGGGCGGTCGCCAAGAAACTGGCCGACCAACTCAACTTATCCTCGCTGAACGTGGTCTATGTTCCGGTCACCGCCACGGACCGGTTCGAGGCGATCACCCAGCAGAAAGCGGATCTGCTCTGCGAGCCGACAAGCGCCACCTTGTCCCGACGCGAGCTGGTCGACTTCTCGATCCCGACCTTCCTCGACGGCGCCGGCCTGATGGTGCGAGCCGACGGTTCCAAGAAATGGACTCTACGCGAACTGGCCGGCCAGAAGATCGGCGTCCTCGCCGGCACGACGACCGAGGAGTCGCTGCGCAACACGCTGAAGGAGGCAGGGATCACCAGCGACGTCGTCGCGGTCAAGGCCCATGGCGAGGGCCTCGCGATGCTGGACGACGGCAAGATTTCGGCCTACTTCGGCGACCGGTCGATCCTGTTATACCTGATCAAGAACAGCAAAGCACCCGACAAGCTGCGGCTGGCCGACGACTATCTCACCGTCGAGCCTTATGCGCTGGCGTTGCCGCGCGGTGACAGTGACTTTCGTCTCGCGGTGGACCGCGCCCTGAGCCACATCTATCGTTCTGGGGAGATCGGTCCGATCTTTCAGCGCACCTTCGGCAGCAATGCCGAACCGAGCCAGATCCTGCGGACCCTCTATGTGATCTCGGGCTTGCCGGACTAAGAAGCCGAGTGCCCCGTTCCCGAATGCGCCTCGGTCCTGGTTCTTGCCGTGGCGAGGCCTCCACGAAACGCCGGCATGTTCTGGTGGCAGCGCACGAGACTGCTATCCGGCCGTATCACAGGCGGCTCCAGGAGCGATCAATCGCCTGCTCGGCGTTTCCTCCCAGTGATCATCGCGAGGACGAGATTTTCCCGATGCACGAAACTGGCTAACGCCACCCCTAAGATGTGCATGACCACGAGCGCCATGGTGATGTCCGCGAGTAGGTCATGCAGTTCGCCGATCGTACTTTCGGTGCGCTCCCCTCCCGCCTCCGCACGGACGCCGCGCCCGGCTCCATTGCCGTTCGCATTGGCGTCAGTCACCATCGCCGTTGCCAGCGGCCCCTTGCCTTGCTCTCCGTACGCAATGAGTCCGGTCGCCACGGTCGCGACGAGGCAGACCAGGAGGGCAATGACCATCGCGCCTCCGGCAGGGCTGTGTCCCAGATAGCGACGGCCCCGGCCAAGCAACAACAAGTCTCTGAAATATACCAGGGCCTTCAGGGGCCCGCAGATGAAGTCGCTGAAACGTGCATGGCGCGAGCCGACAAAGCCCTACAGCACGCGCAGCACCACAATGGCGCCGACCAAATAGCCACTCCACACATGCCAGGCACCCGGCCCGCCGGCCTCTTCTTCGGGGCTGAAAAACGCGACCGTGAAGACCGCCACGAGCGCCCAATGTCCGAAGCGCACCAGCGGGTCCCACACGAGGGTGCCCGTCGGCTGCCTTGTTGTCCTGATGGTCTCGTTGCTGGCCATTTTTCATCTCCGCTCCGCGAGCCACGAGGATATCGATGCTGCCGCGGCTTGTGGTTGATCTGAATCAAGCCGCCATTTCCGTGGCGTCGTCGCTTGTGCTCGACACGAGCTTGATCCAGGTCAATGCCGCTGAGCTGGGCGGTCCTAGGTTGCCGGGGTGCTCCTCACCTGCTGGCGGGATGAATGATGCTCGGGCGATCGCTGGTGATTGGCTCTTTGGCCGCCGGGCCCGTCTTTGCGGCCTTTTGGCAAGGCGCGCATGCCCAGTCAGGATTGTTGGCGGGGCAGCCGACCATGTCGCCGAATGAGGTCAAGCAGGCGATTTTCGCCGCCACCGGATATGATCCCGCGGCGGTCGAACTCTCGGTCACCAACGTTCAATGCATAGTGACGTTGGTCAACAGCAAGCTCGTGGTCGGGCCGGCAGCCCGGCCCGAGAATGAGGCAAGCAGGTCTCGCTCCGTCGCCAGGGTCTATATGCGCGGCAGCTCGCCCTCGACATATCCGGTCGGACATTCAACGCGAGGCTGACATGTACAAAAATATTCTGGTCGCTCTTGACCTCAATGACGAGGCTTCCTGCAGCAAGCCGCTGCGCTCGGCAGTCGAGCTCGTGCGCAAGTTCGGGGCTCAGCTTCATGTCCTCACAGTCGTCCGCGAGGTCGAGGCCGTCCTTCAGGCCAAGACCTCGCCGCTCGCCTACGACCTGATCGCGAAGGACCTGGAAAACCGGCTTGCCGCCCTGATTCGGCACGCCGATGCCGCCGACCTGCATCCCGAGATTCTCGTCACCCATGGGGCGAGCATCTATGCCGAGATCCTCGCGGTCGCCGAGGAGGCCGAGACCGATCTCATCGTCGTGGGGTCGCATCGCCCTGCGATGAAGGATTACTTGCTCGGGACGAATGCCTCGCGGGTCATGCGCCACGCCCGCTCCTCGGTCCTGGTCGCGCGGGAGGGACATCCAACCCAACCGCAAGCATGATGCGAGATTCAACCCTCAGTGTTTCCTGCCCGCGCGCAGCCGAAGACCGACTATCCGACCTGCTGATGCGGCAGGCCGCGACGGTGACGGGCGAACGCGTCACCCTGGGGGATATGGTGGAGTTCCTCGGGGATCGCTCGATCGGGGGGCTGCTTCTGGTGCTCGCGCTCCCGATGGCGCTGCCCGTGCCGGCGCCCGGGATCTCCGTCCTCTTCGGAGTGCCGTTGATCGTTATTTCGGCGCAGCTGGCGTTGGGATATCGCAGGGCCTGGCTGCCGGCCCGTCTCGCGCGGCGCTCCGTCCCGCGTTCCACCTTTTCGACAATCGTCGACCGTATGCTCCCGACGCTGCGGCGGCTCGAGCGCATCGTGCGGCCGCGCGCCGGATGGCTGGCCGGCCCCTCGGCCAGGATGCCGGTCGGCATCATCTCCTTTGTGCTGGCCATCATCATCACCCTGCCCGTCCCCCTGGGTCATGTGGTCCCGGGTACCGCCATTTCCGTTCTCGCGCTCGGACTCATCGAACGCGACGGCATCGCGATCGCTCTCGGGATATTCACGGCGGTTGTCGGGTTGCTGGTCGTCATCTTCGCGTCGGCAGGCATCCTTAATGCAGCACGCCTGTGGCACGGCTGACGGATGAACTTGCGGCGCGCCACAAACCTGCTGCTGCTCGCGGTTTCAGCCGGTGGGCTGATCGTCGGAATAGCCGCATGGTTGGGCGGACAGCCGGAATGGGCCGGGTGGATCTGGGTGTTCGGCTCGGCGCCCGTGCTCCTCGCCGTTCTGGTCGGCATCGGCCGCGCGGTCCTCCGGCGCGAAGCGGGCCTCGACCTGATCGCCCTGCTATCGATCGCCGGGGCCATGGCTCTGGGCGAGTATCTGACGAGCGCAGTGATCGGTCTGATGCTGGCGAGCGGTCGCAGCCTCGAAGATTTCGCCGAGGCGCGCGCCCGGCGCGAGATGTCGGCGCTGCTCAGCCGGGCTCCCCGGACAGCAAACCGCTATGACAGCGCGAATAATCTGGTCCAGATACCGCTTGACATGATCAGGCCGGGGGACCGGCTGCTCGTCCGGACCGGCGAGGCCGTCCCGACGGACGGGGCGGTATCAGGCGGTACCGCGGTGCTCGACGAAGCGGCGCTCACGGGTGAGCCGCTGCCGATTCGGCGGGCATCGGGCGAGATCGTGCGCAGCGGCGCGGTGAACGCGGCAACCCCGTTCGACATGATCGCTACGATGGCCGCCGCCGACAGCACTTTCGCCGGCATCGTCAGGCTAGTCGAAGCAGCGCAGCGCGCCAAGGCACCCTCAGCAAGGCTCGCCGACCGGTATGCCCTTCTGTTCGTGCCGCTGTCCGTCGCGGTCGCCGGCGTGGCATGGATCGCGACCGGAGACCCGGTACGGGCATTGGCCGTCCTGGTCGTCGCGACACCGTGTCCCCTTATCCTGGCCGTTCCCGTGGCTATCGTCGCCGGCATGTCCCGCTGCGCCAAGCGCGGCGTGCTGATCAAGGGCGGCGGCATGCTCGAGAAGCTCGCGCAGGCGAAGACGCTGTTCTTCGACAAGACCGGCACCTTGACCGGCGGTCGCGCCCGTCTCGTCGCCACCGAGGCCGCTTCGGAGCTCGGCGCCACCGAGCTTCTGCGAATTGCCGCATCGCTTGACCAGGTGTCGCAGCACGTGATCGCACAGGCCATCGTCACTGCCGCGCACGACCGCGGCTTGGCGTTGTCGATGCCTTCGGGAGTCGAGGAACAGCCCGGCGCCGGGCTGACGGGCACGGTCGACAACCGGCGGGTCGCGGTTGGCAGCTACGCCTTCGTGTGCACATCCGCCGCCCCGGCGGATTGGAGCGGCCCGTTTCTTCAGCGCATGGGATACGACGGAGCAACCGGCGTATTTGTGGCCATTGACGGTGCCATGGCCGGGGCCCTGCTCCTCCATGACGAGATCCGCGCGGAGACGCCGCGGGCCCTTCGGCTCCTGCGCAAGGCGGGCGTTGAACGCATTGTCATGGTAACCGGCGATCGCCGCGACGTGGCCGAGACCATTGGTGCGCTGCTTGGTGTCGATGAAGTGCTGGCCGAACAGAAGCCTGAAGACAAACTGGCCGCCATCAAGGCATCGCGCTCGGCCGGCTCGACGATCATGGTTGGGGACGGGGTCAACGATGCGCCGGCTCTGGCCGCAGCGGATGTCGGCGTAGCGATGGGCGCGCGCGGGACGGCCGCCTCGTCCGAAGCCGCCGGAGTGGTCCTGCTGGTCGACCGGCTGGATCGCCTTGCCGAAGCGCTGCGCATCTCCCACCGCGCACGCGCCATCGCCGTTGAGAGCGTCGTCGCGGGCATGGGCCTGTCGATCGTCGCGATGGGCGCCGCGGCGCTCGGTTATCTGCCTCCGTTGGCCGGGGCCGTTCTTCAGGAGGCAATCGATGTTGCGGTAATCTTGAACGCCTTGCGAGCCCTTCGCGTCCGTGGACCTCGCGAAGGTCGAGAGGCACTCACGCAAGTCCAGTTGGGCGCTCTCAAGAAAGAGCACGACGAGCTCGGCCCTATACTGGAGCAAGTTCGGTCCACAGCTGATCGGCTGGCGGTCGTTCCCCGCGATGAGGTTGCGGCCCAATTGTCCGATCTCAATGAATTATTGCTGAGGCAGCTGCTGCCGCATGAACGCCAGGATGAGGCCCAAATCTATCCGGCTATGGCACGACTCATCGGCGGCGACGACCCGCTGGCGGCCATGAGCCGAATGCACCGAGAAATACAACGTCTCGCCCGCTTGCTGGGCCGAATGGAAAAAGACTTGCCACCGGGAGGCCCAGACCCAAGAACCCTCGCAGAAATACAGAGGATCCTTCACGGTCTTGACGCAATTCTGAGACTGCACTTCGCACAGGAGGACGAAATTTACCATACCTTGGCTGATGCCGCTTAACGGGCGACTTTTCAATTCGGACTTTCCTCGACGGCGCCGGGCTGATGGTCTGTGCCGACGGTCCCAAGAACCCGCGCGATCTGGCCGGCAAGAAGATCGGGGTGTTGGCCGGCACGACAACCGAGGAAGCCCTGCGCAACACATTAAAGGAGGCCGGGATCGCCAGCGACGTCGTCGCCGCCAAGACGCATGATGAGGGCTTGGCGATGTTGGACGACGGCAAGATCTCGGCCTATTTCGGCGACCGGTCGATCCTGCTGTTTCTGATCAAGCAGAGCAAGGCGCCCGAGAAGCTGCGGCTGGCCGACGACTATCTGAGCGTCGAGCCCCGTGCGCTGGCGCTGCCGCGCGGCGAAAGCGACTTTCGCCTCGCCGTGGACCGCGCCCTCAGCCACATCTATCGTTCGGGCGAGATCGGCTCGATCTTTCAGCGCACCTTCGGCGGTAAGGCCGAGCCGAGCCAAATCCTGCGGACGCTTTATCTGATCCGGAGTTTGCCGGACTAGTCGACTCGGGCGGAGGTGAGCCACAGTCGCCCTCGCGCAGTTGACATCATGATGACTCTATCGTAGCATCAATGCATGCGAACGACGCTCACCCTGGACGATGATGTGGCGACCAAGCTCAAGACCGAAGCGCGTCTTGCCGACCGGCCCTTCCGCGAGATCGTCAATGAGATGCTGCGCCGCGGGCTGGCGAGTCGGCGCGTCACGGCCCACCCTCACGCCTTCAAAATAACGGCCCGCGATCTCGGTGATCTCAAGCCGGGACTTTCCCTGGATAATGTCGGGGAGCTCATCGAGCAGCTCGAAGGCTCGCTCCACCGGTGATCCTCGTCGATGCGAACTTGCTGCTCTACGCCTACCATCCAAGAGCGGAGCAGCACGAGAAAAGCCGAGCCTGGCTCGAAGAGGTGCTCTCGGGGCCTGACCTTGTCCGCTTCGCCTGGCTCACGCTGTGGGCCTTCCTGAGAATTGCAACAAATCCCCGCGTTTTCGACCGTCCGCTTTCCACCTCCGAGGCCGAGGCCGCGATCTCCTCCTGGCTTGCCCAGCCCGCTGCCGGGATCCTCGAGCCGGGCGAGCGACACTGGGACTTACTGTGCGGCCTTGTGCACGATGGCCAGACCGCCGGCGCGCTGGTCATGGACGCCGTCCTCGCCGCGATCGCGCTCGAGCATGGCGCCCAGCTTTGCACGACGGATCGCGACTTCTCGCGGTTTTCCAGGCTCAGATCGACAAACCCGCTCGTAGAGGCCAGGTAACACAGCGCCGGCGGGAAGACGGCCCGAACGATCGCCGGGCTCGCGGCCCGCTGCGGCACGGAGAGATCGCAGTGTGGCGCGCAGGCGCCTTCCATGGCCGCGTTTGACGATCTGGGTGGTGTGCTCGACCTCGGCTTGGGTGCCTCGAACAACAGTTCGTCATGGACCCGCAACAGCATGCGGGTTTTTAGCCCTGCAGGGGCGAGTCCCACCGGGATGCGGCTCATCGCGCGCTTGATGATGTCGGCCGCCGAGCCCTGCAGCGGAGCGTTGATCGCCTGCCGCTCGGCACCGGCCCGGCGCATCGGGTTGGCGTCGCGGATCCCGGAGATAAAGCATTTCCGCCCGAAGATCGTCTCGACATAGCCGGTGCGGCGGCAATCGGTCTTGATCCGCTCCATATAGGCGAGGATCGCCGGGAAGCGCTCGAAACAGGCGCGGATATAGGCCCCCGCCTCGGCTTGTGGGTATCGGCGTCCATAGAAGCCAGCGGCACCCAAAGACCTGGCTCGCGGTCAGCGGATGAATGTCCACACGATCGCGAAGGCCTGTTTCAGCCGGTCGACGAGAACTGTCGCGTCACCGCGACCACCGCGACGGCGAGCGTGTAAGACGCATGCACCCGCCCGCCGTCGAGCGGCGTAACTATTTTTGCCGAGCGATAATCTTGTCTTTGATCTGGCTATAGACGTTCGAAGGAATGATCTTACGCTGTGTGAGATCGTCCTTGCCGTTATATGGTCTATTGGCGATGATCGCCTTCGCCCGCGCAGCACCCACGCCGGGAAGCCTATCGAGTTCCTCGGCGCTTGCCGAGTTTATATCGACCAATTGACCCGCCTGCTGGGATTTGCCGGTCGGCTTGCCTGTCGCGCTCGGCGCGGTGGCCGCAGGGGAGTTCGGTGATTTGGACGGCGAAGTGGTCTGTGCGGCGGCGGGCAGCGCAAGAAGCATGCTCAACCCGACCGTGGCAAAATACCGGTTCAGTCTCATCGTAATCCCTCCGTCGCCCGCGTTTAGCCGTGAGGATATGGCTCCCCGCGGGTCTCAGCGATTATGTGGGGTCGGTTGATCCGACCGCCGATGCCATTCGATACCCTCGTCGAGCGGGGTGACCGGGCACAACAGGTGGATCCAGGTCGGCGGCCCAGAGTTGGCGAGGTTGGGCCGGAATTCCCCAGAAGAACCCTCTTTGCAGAAAACACTCAGCCTCCACTCTGCGCCTTCAGCGCGGCCAGCCGGTCGCTGAGGCTCTGCGGCGCCGAGGGTTTGCCAGACGCCGCGGCAAGGGCGGCGGCGATATTGGGGTCATCTTGCTCGGGCTGCGTCGGGCGCAGCAGCTTCGCCTTCGCCGTGGCCGCGTCCGCCGAGGCGAGGTCTCTGGCGGCGGCTTCGTGCATGGCCTTCAAGGCGACCGTCATGCTGCTCGTCGCACTGGTCAGCCCCGCCGCACGCCGCGCCGCCTCGGCCTGCTGCTCGGCCACCGTGCGCTGTTGCCCGGCGCGCGCCATGTCCCGGCGTGCGCGTTCCAGCTCGGACCGACCCTGCCTCAGCTTGCCGCCTGCTTCCGCGTAGGTCTTTTCGAGCATTTCGAGGAAATCTTTCGCCTCTACCGCATCCTTCTTCTCGCGCTCGATCTCCGGTGTCATCTGCTCCAGCATCGTGACCAGAGTCCCTAGACTATGTTCGAGCCCCGCCTTGCGGGTTGCGTCGGGTTCCGCCGCGATCTGTCGCTGGAGCTGCTCCGCCGCCGCCATGCGCTGCTGCGACAACGCTTGGATCGCATCGGCCTCTTTCTGTTCCTTGTCATAGCTCTGTCGCGCGATTGCGACCTGCCGGCCGAGATCGTCGAGATGCTGCTCCATCGTGCGCAGCTCCGCCTCGCTGGCGGATTGCGGATCCCACCGCACGAGGGCCTCGACGCCGGCCTGCATTGCCTTGTCTGCCTTCACACCGACCAGGTTGCTGATGAAAGTGAGCATGAGCCTCCTCCTCGTTTGTTGCTGTCAAGCCGGCACCATGGCCGCTGCATTCAGCAGACCGATGGAAAGTTGGGCCGCGACCAGCGGGATCGCGGCGGCAACCTGACCAGCTTCGATCATCGCGCGCATCCCGCGAAGCAAATGCGATACGATGGCGACCGTCAACAGCTGAAGCAGGACCGCCACCACTCCCCACACCAAGATGTCGAGCAGCGCCCCGGTTGTCGCCAACAGAGCGGCCAGGGGGATCGCCAATGCTACGAGGGCGCCCCCGAGCACCGTCGCCGCAGCGGGGTTACCGTTGCGCAACAGCTGACGCTCGTGAAACGGGGTGACCGCCATGTAGAGGAAGATGCCGGCTACCAGCAGGGCCAGCACCAAGACGAATTGTAGTAGAAGCATCGGCAAGCCACTGCCGAGCGCGTCGAGGATCGCGGACGCGGAACCATCGGATGCGGTGTTCATGCGTGACTCTGTTCAGGCAGCCAGGGAGACGCTCGGCAGCGTCAGGGCGGCCGGGTTGATGTCGATGCCGGCGTCGATCTCGACCCAAGCCTGGCCTGTCGCCTCGACGGCGCTGGCGAGGATGTATTCCGTCTCGGGGGCGGGCGGCGTGCCACCGGTAGGGCCGCCATAGAGCATCATCTGCAATTGGCGTTGTTCGACGTGGTCGACGAACTGCAGCGTTTCCTCCATTTTTCGCGGCGGGACGCGACTGTCGCTCGGCGCCCAAACTCGTCCGTACATCTTGCCGTCCTTGGTCTGAAAAGATGGCCACCCGATCATGCCTTGAGCGGGATCGAGCCACAGCCCCCACTCTTGGCCGTCCGCCGGAGTAACCTCGTCAAGTCGCGAAAAGTAGCGGCATTCGTCCGGTTGGCCGCCGGCGCCGAGATGCAGTTGAAAGAATGCCTTGCCTCCGGGCAGGTAAAGCCGGTGCAGCAGCACGGCGCCATCGCGGAGTAGGCCCACCACCTCGACACTGATCATGCCGCTGCCCTCCGGCGGCTGTACCTTGGTCAATCCGGCCGCCAGCAGGAACGGAGACGGATCGACGGGCATAGTCATGCCGACTCGAAACCGCGTCGCTGCGCTGCCGGCAAGGCCGGGGGCTGCCGCGGCAGTAGCGGGGTGGGCGGTGCGGCGCCTCCACAACCAGAGCAGCAGCAAGACGGCGATGCCGACGAACAGGACAGGCCAGATAAAGCCTGACCCTTCCGGCTGCGCAGGCGATGGCCTGACAGGAGGTGCCGCGGGCGGGTTGCGCGGCTGACCTTCCATTTGCGCGAGCTGGGTGTCGAGTTGATCGAGTTTGGCCGCGACCGCCGGGTTGTGACCCGCCTCGCGATCGGCCTCCCGACGCCATTGCACGTAGCCCGGATCGTATTGGTAGTTATGGAAATACGTCGCGGAACTCGGCGACGACAGGGAATTCAACGCCGCCCACAATGCCACGGCGGTCAACGGTCCCGAACCCGCCAACACCGGCCTCCTCGCCACCTGCTGCCCTTCCCAGACCGACGGGCGGCGTGGGGCTTCGCTCTGCCAGTCGGGCGCGCCGGCGTAAGCGGGCGGCCGACGGAGATATGATTCGGCCGGCCGCTGCGCCGCCTGATAGTCGCGAAGCGCCTGTGACGACATGCTGCGGGAAACGGCCCGATCCCCGTACGAGCCGGTGGTATAGCCGGCACCTGAATACGATCGCCGACTGTAGCCGCCGCTGCTGCTGACCGGTACCCGGCGGCTCGGAGCCGGGTAGCCGTATGTCGATCCGCCGCCGGGTCGGCTATATCCGCCGCTGCTGTACTGACCCCAGGCGCGGTCGGGTGCATCCAAGACGAGGAGACAGCACAGGCACCAGAAAAGAATCCTCCGCCAGGACATCGTCGGAGGCGACACAACGTAATGCCTTTTCGGACGACTGCGCTTCGAAGGCACCCCCGAGTCGGTCAGCGCAGCGATCCTTCACACATGGCAAAGCTGCTGACGCGTCGCTACCTGCAGGTTCTGAGCGATGCTTTGCGCCAGCCTGTTCAAGCGGGCCTTTGACCGCCTATCACCTGTTTGATGAGTCCGACGATCACCATCAGGATACCGCCGCCGACCCCGCCGGATACAATCTGGCCGATAATGGAGCTGATATCGAGGCCGCCTGCCCCAGCGGCGGCGGATTCGGCTCCGCCACCGAACAGCGCCCCGATGATCTGCGCCCCCACTCCTCCGCCGACGATCCCGGCGATCGTATTGCCGATAGTGCCCAAATCATACTGCTTCAGCGCCGAGCCGGCGACGTTTCCGCCCACAGCGCCGGCGATCAGTTGGATGATGAGTCCGACGATTCCGCCCCACATTCTGAGTTCCTCCTTTTGTTGGCCTCTATCGATGTCGATATTCGTTGCAGGCGACGCTCGACGGCGCCCGCTCCGAGAAGTGTTAACAGAAACTTCGGGACTGCGCAATCAACCGCCAATTCCAGATTTCGGCTCCGGCGACCACACCCTTGGAAGGCAGAATTCGCCTCCGAGTATTCTGCCTCGACCTATCATCCGTTCTGTATCGTAGTTGCGGCGCCTTAGTTGCCCTTGGTCTCTCCACGACTTGTTGTTCGGCTCACCTCGGCGGCAACCAAGTTTGCAGGGGCACAGCAGGCGGGCGCGACAAGGTTACGGATGCCCCGTTGGCCCCTACCGTCTCGAAGATATGCGCAGGCCTGGAGCGCCTTCAGGTCTGTCTCGCACCGTTCTGTCTCGAAGACTCACGGCTGGCGCTCATGACATGGGACTCCGATGCGGTCGGTCGCATGTCTAATGCGCCTCGTCCCAGTTCCTGCCATGGCCGGTTTCGACGACGAGCGGCACCGAGAGCTCGCAGCGTGGCGTGCAGGCGCCCTCCATGACCGCTTTGACGACCCGCGCGGTATCGTCGGCCTCGGCTTCGCGGACCTCGAACAGCAACTCGTCATGGACCTGCAGCAGCATGCGGGCCTTTAGCCCGGCGCGGGCGAGTGCCGCCGGGATGCGGCTCATCGCGCGCTTGATGATGTCGGCCGCCGAGCCCTGCAGCGGAGCGTTGATCGCCTGCCGTTCGGCACCGGCTCGGCGCATCGGGTTGGCGTCGCGGATCCCCGGGATGAAGCATTTCCGCCCGAAGATCGTCTCGACATTGCCGGCGCGCCGGCAATCAGTCTTGGTCCGCTCCATATAGGCGAGGATCGCCGGGAAACGCTCGAAATAGGCGCGGATATAGGCCCCCGCCTCGGCCTGCGGGACGCCGATCTGCTGGCCCAAGCCGAAAGCGCTGATCCCGTAGATGATGCCGAAATTGATCGCCTTAGCGCGCCGCCGGGTGTTGGCGTCCATCGCGGCAAGCGGCACCCCGAAGACCTGGCTCGCGGTCAACGCGTGAATGTCGACGCCGTCGCGAAAGGCCTGCTTGAGCTCCGGCACGTCCGCGACATGGGCGGCGAGGCGCAATTCGATCTGGCTATAATCCGCCGACAACAGGAGATGGCCGGGCTCGGCGATAAAGGCGCGGCGGATGCGGCGGCCTTCCTCCGTGCGGATCGGAATATTCTGCAGATTGGGATTGTTCGACGAGAACCGTCCGGTCGCCGCCACCGCGAGCGCGTAGGAGGTGTGCACCCGCCCGGTCTCGCCGTCGATCTCTTCGGCCAGCGCATCGGCATAGGTCGATTTGAGCTTGGTAAGCTGGCGCCACTCGAGGACATGCCCCGGCACCTCGTGCAACGGCGCCAATTCTTCGAGGATCGAGGCATCGGTGCCGTAGGCGCCGGTTTTACCCTTCTTGCCGCCGGGCAAGCCCAGCTTGTCGAACAGCACTTCGCCGAGCTGCTTGGTCGAGCCGATGTTGAACTCGTTGCCGACCGCGCGGAAGATTGCCCCCTCGATCTCGGCAATACGCCGCGCGAAATCTCGTGAAAGCTCGGCGAGGGCCGAGCGGTCGACCTTGATCCCTCGGCCTTCCATCGCCGCGACGACCGGGACGAGCGGTCGTTCGATCGTCTCGTAGAACGCGGTCATCTTGTCGTGTACGAGCCGCGCCTTCAGCAGCATGTGGAGGCGCAGCGCGGCATCGGCGCGCTCTGCGGCAAAGTCGCGCGCGGCCTCGCGCGGCACCTCGGCGAAAGCGATCAGGCTCTTGCCGGTGCCTATCAGCTCTTTGAGCGGTTTCAGCTCGTGCTCGAAAGAGCGGCGGACCAGGTTCTCGATCGTGTGCTCGACCTGGCCGCCGTCGAGCACGTAGGACATCAGCATCGTGCAGTCGTAGGGCGCGAGCTCGATGCCGTAGCGCGACAACAGATGCGCCGCCGTCTTGACATCGTGACCGATCTTGAGCACGCCCGGATCCTGGAGCAACGGCCGCAAGCGGTCGATGGCCTCCTGCAGCGACAGCTCGCCCGTTCCGCCGAGGTCAAGGGTCCCGGCAGCCCGATGGCCGAGCGGAACATAGGCGGCGAGGCCCGGCGCCAGACCCAGCGCGATCCCGGCGAGAGCCGGGCGGGTGCCAGCTACCGCGCTCGCCTCCGGCCAGACCGCGACTACACCGGCCTGCTGTGCGGCTTCGATCCAGTGGTCGAGACCGTCGAGAGTGTCGACGAGGGCATAGGTGCGCGGTGCCGTAAAGGGTGGAATTTCCGGGACAACCGGCTCCGGCTGCTCGACCGGTACGGCCTCGGGCGCGATCGAGAGCCGCTGTACGATGCGCCCCTTGAGCGCGCGCAGTTCCATCTCATCCAGAAACGGGAAAAGCTTCTCGGGGTTGTACGGCTTGACTTTGAGCGCGGACAACGGACAGGGCAGCGGCACGCTGTCGTCTAGCTTGACCAGCTCCTTCGACAATCGCGCCTTGGCTTGGTTTTCGATCAACGCCTCGCGCCGTTTTGGCTGTTTGATTTCATGCGCATGGGCGAGCAAGGCTTCGAGGTTGCCATAGGTATTGATGAGCTCGGCCGCGGTCTTGACGCCGATGCCCGGCACCCCCGGGACGTTGTCGGTGCTGTCCCCGCAGAGCGCTTGCACCTCGATGACCTTATCCGGGCCGACGCCGAACTTTTCGCGTACCTCCGCCTCCCCGATGGGACGGTCGCTCATCGGGTCGCGCATCAGCACCCGGTCATCCGAGACCAGCTGCATCATGTCCTTGTCGGACGACAGGATGGTCACCTTGGCGCCCGCCTCTGTGGCGTTTCGCGCGTAGGTCGCGATCAGGTCGTCGGCCTCGAACCCCTCCATCTCGATCCGGCAGACGCCAAAGGCGTCCGCTGCCTGCCGCACATGCGCCAGTTGCGGCGCGAGATCATCGGGCATCTCCCGGCGGTTCGCCTTGTACTGATCGTAAATCTCGTTGCGGAAGCTGCGGCCCGAGGCGTCGAAGATCACGGCTATGTGGTCGGCGTCGGTATCCCTCAGGTATTTGTCCAGCATATTGCTAAAATGCATCACGACTTCCGTCGCCATGCCATCGGACTTGCGCTGGAACCGCTCTGCCTTGGGATCCTTGGCGCGCGCAAAATAGGCGCGAAAGATGAACCCTGAGCCATCAATCAAAAACACATGATGGGGCACCGCCCCCTCCGCGCCGCTGGGCGCGGCGCCTGGGGTGGGCTTTGGCGGATGGGCGGCGCCAGCCGGTGTCGGCTCTGACACGATCGCATCGATGATCTCGTCCACGGCTTCCTTCATTCAGGCGTTGCGCTGTTCCTGCTCGCTCGACGGTGAACCTTCGCCGGCGGCGGCCGCCGCAGTCGCACGGTTGACGAAAAGGCGGGAACAGTACGGACATTCAACCTTCCCGGAGGGGCCTGGGTTCAAATAGACCCTCGGGTGGCCGAGCGGCCCTTCGCCACCGTCGCAAACAGCGACCATCTGGTCGATGTAGATGGTTTCGAACGGCGCCATAGACCACCGGGATGTACGGCGGGCGCAGCAACGCGCCCGGTTGACCGAATGACGGGGTCGATGATACCGATTGACGCGGCACAATCAATGACCCGCCATGTTTCTCCCCGGCGAATGGACACCGGCATCGGATCTACACTTCGCCCTCGGGCGCGGCTGCGCTGTTAGGCTCGGCGGCGCCCAATCGCGGTGAGGAGCCGCCGGCTGCAAATCGCGTCCAACTCTGTCGGTGTCTGGATGATTGTGGCCCTGTTGCTGCTCGTCGGCTGCGCGCCGGCGACCGACGAGGAAGTCCGGCTCGCCGGCATCGGCACGGCGCGCGCAGCCCCCGACCCGAAGCCCGTGCCGCGCTTTACCGAGACTAGCTTCATCGCCGCCGACGGCCAGAGCCTGCCGTTGCGCAAATGGCTGCCGCGCAGCAATGGTAAGGGCGAGGTTAAGGCAGTGATCCTCGCCCTGCACGGCTTCAACGACTATGCCAACGCCTTCGATGGACCGGGTAGAATCTGGGCCGACGAGGGGATCGCGACCTATGCCTATGACCAGCGCGGCTTTGGCGCGGCGCCTGAGCGCGGGTTCTGGCCGGGACGCGCGACGCTGGCGGCCGACGCCGCGACCGCCGCCCAAATATTGCGCCGATTGTATCCCGGCACCCCGCTCTACCTTCTCGGCGAGAGCATGGGTGGGGCGGTGGCGGTGGTTGCGCTAACCGGTGAGAGTGACACCCAAATTCCCGATGTCGACGGGGTCATCTTGACCGCACCGGCGGTCTGGGGTCGCCCGACGATGGACCTCCTGCCGCGGCTGGCGCTGTGGGCGGGAGTCCGTCTGATGCCAGGGCTGACCCTGACCGGCCGTGGGCTCAAAATCAAGCCGTCGGACAACATCGCGATGCTGCGGGCGCTGGGAAACGACCCGCTGGTGATCCACGAGACCCGAATCGACACGGTCTATGGCCTCGTCGATCTCATGGATGCGGCACTCGCCTGCGGCGCCATGCTCGATACGCCGCTGTTCGTCATGTATGGCGCAAAAGACGAAATCATACCGCAACTGCCGATCCGACGCTTTGTCGACACCCTGCCCGCCGAGCCCGTCCACCGCCGCAAGCTCGCCTGGTACGAGAATGGCTATCACATGCTGTTGCGCGATCTCGAAGGCCCGGTCGTGATTGGGGATGTTGCAAGCTGGGTGCTCACGCCCGCCGCTCCATTGCCCTCTGGCGCGGACCGTGCCGCAGCCGAAGCCTTTCTTAGCGCCGGCGGTCGGCTGTCGCTGGCCGGCCGTTGAACCGGTGCACCCCTGGCTGATCCTGCAGCTGCTGATCCTGTTGATGCTCGCCAACGGCACACCGGTCGTTGCCAAAAAAGTCCTCGGCGAACGTTTGGCCTATCCGCTCGACTGCGGCGTCGAATTTATCGATGGCCGGCCACTGTTTGGCCGATCGAAGACGATACGTGGGGTTCTGCTCGCAGTGCTGGTGACGATGGCGGGCGCACCGCTGATCGGTCTTCAATGGGAAATCGGGTTTCTGGTCGGCAGCCTCGCCATGGCCGGCGACCTCGTCTCGAGCTTTCTGAAGCGCCGCGTGGCGCTGCCGCCCAGCAGCCGGGCGAGCGGCCTCGATCAGGTTCCCGAAGCGCTGCTTCCGCTGCTCGCCTGCCGCAATCTGCTATCCTTGACGATGGCGGATATCGGCGCCGCGGCAGCTTTGTTTTTCATCGGTGAAGTATTCCTTTCTCGCGTGCTCTACGCGTTTCGCCTGCGCGATCGGCCTTACTAGCGGCACTAGCGACGCCGCACCGCAGGTGATGCAGGGTAATTTCCGGAGGGCAATTGATCCGCACCGGGACGATGCACGACCCGACCCCGACCGAGGTGTAGCCGACCATGTCGTGGTATTTCCAAAACCCCGAACCCATCCGCCGCGGCAGCACCGAGTCGAGGGTGATCGGGATCGCGCCGGGAAGACAGATCTGGCCACCATGCGTATGCCCGCTGAGCAGCAGATCGAAATCGGCGTGCGCTGCTTGGCGATAGATCTCGGGCGTATGCGACAGCAGGATCGAAAATTCGTCATCGGGAAGTTGCGAAACGGCCTTCTCGATATTGTCGACCCGGTAGTAATGAGCGTCATCGATGCCGACCAGATGGAACCGCTGATCGCCGCGCTCGAGCGTTTCGGCCTCGTTGAGCAGCATGCGGATCCCCATCTCCTCCAAGGCGGGAACCATCCGGATCGAATCGTGGTTGCCCAACACGCCGTAGACCGGGCCGACGATTTGCGCGCACACGCGCGCCATGCCCGCGATGGTCGCATCGAACGGCCCGAACGTTTTCCCGCGATAGTCGCCGGTCAATACGCAAAGGTCGTATGCCAAGCCCGGGAGCAGCTCGATCAGCCGCTGCATCGCCCCGCCGTTCATGTCGACGTGCAAGTCGCTGATCTGGAGGATCGTATAGCCGTCGAACGAGGAGGGCAGCTGCGGCAATCGAATGTCGATGTGCCGGATTTCAATGCGTTCGGCGTTCTTCCGCGCCCGCCAATAGAGACCCGTCAGCTTTAGCGCATTGCGGATTATCGTGGGACTGTAATACCAATTCTCGGGGTGGAAAAAGTTGCGGCCTTGACCAAACACCCGGGCTTCATGGTCGTCCTCGATGCCGATCCGTTGCCTCGCGTGCAGTCGTCCGAGCCGCCGCTCCAATTTTTGGAGAACGTGTTCGTCCATCGCGACTAACGCGCGATCGGCCCGCCGGGTCCTATCACAGGCGGTATACCCCCCGATCCCGCTCGCCGATTTGCCCGCAGGCTGAAGATCCATCTCCCCCTCCGGCGCACCGGCGCTTGCGAGGCTGCGGGATAATCCTCGATCGTGATCCTCTCGCCAAGCCTCTGTTGGCAAACCCGCGGCCGGCTCCTCAAGCAATCGTCCTTGCGCGCCCGGCTGTCAGGTTGTATCCCAGCCTCTTGTCCTCCAGATCGTGCGCGGGCACCCGTAGCTCAGCTGGATAGAGCGCTGCCCTCCGAAGGCAGAGGTCGTGAGTTCGAATCTCGCCGGGTGCGCCATTCTCATCAATAGGTTATCAGTCGTTATTCGGAGCACTTTGCCGACTAATGTCCCGCCGCGTGTCCTGTCCAGTAGTGTCCCGGGGTGCCCGTGTGTATCAAACTCCCGCGCGTCGCCGGGTGTGATGCTTCGCGCCGGGCGAGCACCGCCGAGCGACGGCTTTGAGCCGACCTTCGCCCAAACCATCCAACATCCGCCCGCGACAAAATACGACCCGGCGGGGGGTGTTGAGATCGTCTAATCCCCTTCCTGCATGGTGTGAGTAAGGCGCCGGTCTTGAAATTCGACGCCACCCGTGCCCACACGTAACGATGGGTGCTAAAACGTCCCTATTTGTAAGGGGTTAGTGGTCGCGGGAGTGCCATTGCGTCCCGACTAGTTTCCGCGCGTACCGGGGCGTTTGGGTCCAAAGTTGGGTCCATCATCGCCTCGGTCCGCGGTAGGCCGCCGCTAGTCCTTGTACCTGCCAAGATGGCGCGCGCGATACTCAAAGCTCTCAGCTAGGCGGAGCAACTCCCTTCGGGCAAACGGGAAGCGCGCCAACTGGGCCACCTTCCGGATTTGCCCGGCAAGTTCCCTATAGTGCTCCCGATCCTGCGGTAACCTATACGTGCCTTCATTTGGCATCCTCCCGTTTTGGCAGAAACTGGTTGCTCAATCGTTAGGGCTGCCCGGTCCTTTGAGCGCCATTTCGCGGTGGCGAGGGTGCCCTATTTCGTTCCGCTCGCCTTCAGATCGCGCAGGAGCCGCTCAAGGCTCTTCTGGTATCCCGCCGGCTTCTTCCACTGCCGGAAATCGCCAATATTGCGTTGATCCCGCAGCTTGACCGCCCACGGCTCGGCGGTAGACTTCACCGTGTTGTCAATTCGGATCGGGAATAATACGACCTCTTTCCTGGATCGCTCTTCGGCGTAGGCTTTGGTCACTTCGTCCTCGACCCAATCGCTATCGAGTGACGCCTTTGAAAGTACGACAAGCAGCTTATCCCTGAGGCGGATCGTTTCGTCGATCGCATCCCAGGTCTTGGCGCCGATGGGCAGATCGTGTGGCGCGAACCAGCATCGAACGCCTTTGTTCTGTAAATCAGCATGAAGTCTCTCGGCAAATACCTGATCCTTAGCTGAATACTTGACCGGCACGACGGCTGGTCCTCTCGCTCCGCAGCCGCGTCATCGAAACTGACCTTTCGATGACCATTCATGCGAGTTCAAGGGGGAACTGAGGCTGTCCCGCGCACGCCTTTGCTAATTTTGGTTAATAATTTTCGTCTTTCGTTTGTCTCTTATTTGTAACAAAAGTGTGCTCGCATCTGGAAAACGGACGAGGAAGGGGATGATGCGCAGCGTCACGGTCCGGCTACGCGTCGCTCAGTTTTCTGCTACGATGACGGCGATGCGTGAATGGCTTGATGCCAATCGTTACGAGCCCACAATGTGCAAATACGATCAAAACGAAGATACTGTCCTCGTGACGGTTGACTTCGCTGCGGAACTGGCTGCCGAGGCGTTTGCGACGCGCTTTGACGGTGTCCATCACTCATCTCCGCAACCTACATTGCCCGACAGCTCGCACCGGTCCGCCACATAATCGGCAAGGGTCTCCTCGGCCGACCCGAGGTGCCTCTTGCAGCTCCCGTCTGCGGCTCCCGGCTCCGGTGTGCTGGCAGAGAGGCGAGCGCGAGCGCGGTTATACCCGGTTGACACTTCGTTGACTGTCGGTGCGTAGGATGACACTGGGCGTGGCGTTTCGTCCGGAACCAAGCCCCGCGTGCAGAGCAGCGCCGGCGTTGGTCTCCTCCCCAAAACCCGGCGCTGTTCCTTCCCTCGCGCTGCTCCCGTTGTGCCATCCGGGGTGTACACACCGGATGATAGACGGGCTGATGGACAGAAAAATTCTGTCGCAGGACCGGCCGGATAAAGGAGCGGGTCTGGTCGCGATATTGCTCTTGTCGCTTTGTCTGTGGCCGGTGGTCTGGGAATTGGCCCCGGCTATACGCCAATATCTCTAAGCTCTACTCCCTGTGATCTGTGCCAAAGCTATTTCGATCAAGCGATTGATGCAGCGTTGGGGCTCTCCGACCCCCGGCGCTGCTCACTCCCCCCCAGCAGCCATCTCCGGTGATTGTAATCTTTGGACGGTTAGAGGGCGAGAGGTAAAGGCAAGTAGCGATGACCCCAGACCAACTAACCTGCGCTGCGCGTAATCTCGCGCACGGGCTCGGCATCCCGGTCTACATTCGAGATGGCCGGATCTACCAGCACGGGCCGGGCCTCGAGTTCTTACCGCCAAGTGGTGCCCGCTTAACGGTGGCAGGCGCTCCCTCCCTTGAAGAAGAGGAAGTTGACGGGGAGGAATGAATGACCCGCTTACCACTCCCGGCGGCCCCCCGCTATGCCAGCACCGCGAGACGTGCGGGCTCAGCGTGCCCCGTAATAATTCGGCGGCGCGTAATAGGGCGGCGGCGCGTAATATCCCGGCGCGGGATATCCCGGCGGTGGGTAATAGGGCGGCGGTGGGTAATAGGGCGGCCCGCAATAGCCGAAGGGCGGCGCCCCCGTGATCAGCCGGATCGGCGCGGTGACGATTGTTGCGGCGATATCGAGCACGGCGCCCGCCACGCAGAACGGCCACTCCAGTGGCAACGGCGAGCAGGGCGGATAGTATTGCGGGGGATTGGATTGCGGGGGGTTCGATTGCGCCTCGGCGGTCGGGAGCGGCAGAGCGGCGAGCCCGACGGCGAACGCTACCGAAATCGCAATTCGGCGGATACGCATGGGGTCTCCCGGCTTGGACCCTGCGCGCCAAGACTAGCGAATGTTGTCCGACGCGCGAAGGGGAGAAGCCTACCCGGTCTTGCGGGAGTGGGCTAGCGCCAAAAAAATCCGCTACCATTGGCGATGCGGGCTCTCTTCATGGCCCTCTGGATTTTGACCGAGCGGTAGGGCGCCGATTGGCACGGCCGGCTCTTCACGGCTCGATCTCGGGGAACGCCGTCCGTGTCCGCTCGCGATCTCGCTGCCGCTGCCGATCGGCCGACGTCTCAGGCTCGGGACCGCACACCGCGTCCAGGATGCGCAGCAACGCCAGGGTCACGAGATAATCGAGCTGGTCGGTGACGCGCCAGAAGAGGCGCCGAAGCGGTCCGTCAGCCATGCCGCTAAGTCCGCGACGAGACCCGGCACCAGTCCTCGCGGCGATCGAACCGGACCGAGAGAGCGAGGCGTTCGCCCCAGTGGGCCGCGTAGGCTGCCGCGACTTCTGATGACGAGACAAGGTTCAGGTCTTCGGAGTTTTGAGCGGCGCCATTTGTCCAGTTCATGGAACCCATCAGCGTGACCGCTTCGTCTATGACCATCGTTTTGGCGTGCGCAATCCGGGCGGCATCATCAATCCAGATCGGCACCCCCGCCGCGGCCAGAGGCTCGATCCCGCTCGCGTGCTCGCAAGGCGTGGTCTTGTCGGCGATCAACCGCACGTCAACCCCGTGCTCCTTGGCGCGGACCAGGGCCTCGACGATGCCGGAGCCGGTGGTCAGGCCATAGGACCCAACCAGGATCTCGCGCTCGGCGTTGTCAATCGCGCGGGCCGCGAACGCTGCGCAGATCGGCCCCTGTCTGCCGCGAGGCGCGGGCCTGGCCGGTTTTGCAGCGTTCGGGGCTGGCGAGCAGAGCTGAGGCTTCAGGTATTCGCCGGAAAATAAAATTAACAATAGTTAACGCGGTTTTAAAACCGGCCGCGAAATAGAGAAACGATCTATTATTCGAGGTAAACTGGCGCCGGCGTGGCTCAGGTTTGCTCCGGGTTCGTTGCACTGGTCGCCATCTCGGACAAGATCTGGTGGCGCAACCGCTCGATGAGCTGTTCAACGACTTGCTCATCCGCCGCGGTGAAACGCGGGGCCGGCTCGGGCGCGGGTACCGCACCGGCCTGCTTTTCGGCGTCCTTGATCATGTCGAGCAATATCTTGGTGGCGCGCAGATCGGCCGTTGCGGATTTGTTGATCAACTGCGAGGTGATCGCCTCGCGCACGGCGATCTTGCGGCGCCGGCCGTTCTCGGTGACCACCACCTTTTTGTTCAACCCCTCGACCAGCAATGCCGCCAGATTTTTCCGCGGCCGCCCGCGCGGGTTGGCCGAAGCCTCGCCCTGCTTGAAGCGGGTGTGCCGCGGCGGCTTGCCGTAACCGACCTCGTAATCCATCTCGGAAATATCCCTTGTCCAAAGGTCCCTTGTCATATGATCCGTTGCTTACCATATAAGCAATTGTTTATCAATAACATAATACCGGAAAACCGAACCATTCCCGCTTATTTCCCGGTTAAGCGGTTTGTTTCCCGGTTTGGGAGGAGCTGAATTCCCGCTTCGAGGGAACCGGGAACGCGGTCGTAACTCGCTGAGATGACGAGGTTTGTTGACGCTCGGTCGAGCGGTATCTCCGGCGGATTGGATTTTTTACCCGGTTTTTCCCGGCACAACCGGGATTGGCTGAACCCCCGTCAGGGCGAGCTGATGCCGGGCATGCCCCCAGGGCGGGTCGAGCCCAACCCCGCTCAGTCGCCCGAAGAGCTTGGTCAGGGTTCAGCCGGTCGGCGAGCGGGTCGGCTATCCCGGGTTGAACCCCAGCGTCCGGCAATCCGGAGCAGGACCGGCCTACCACACGGCTTTGGTCGATGAAAGGTGACGATTCGGTGAGTTCAATGACGGTCCCATGCGGGGATTTCATGGGGAATTAGCAGCATCGCTGGCAGACGAAGGCGCTAAGCCATTGAAAAGCTGGTGCGCCAGCTTTTCAACGAGTTAAACCAACCCCATTGCGGTGGGCTTGCCGACCTCGTTGATGTTGAACGCCGCCTCCCACACGGCGATCTTGCCGTCCCGCATGACCCATATCTCGACTCCGCGGCCCGCCATGTGGACACCGGTGACGCGATCCCCCCACTCGCCTTCCCAGTGATTGGCAATCGTGTCGTCCATCAGCGCGCGAAATTCCTTGCGCAGCCGGTAGTTTCTCTGCCGCTCACTGCGCGCCCGGAACAGCCTTTCGAGCGCCGCCCGACCACGAAATTCCGGCATGTCGCCAAAGCGGACGATACAGTCATCGGTGAAACCGGAGAGCAAGGCCGGTATGTTCCACGGCATGAACAGCGCTTCGACATGGGCGACAAAGGCCCGCGCCTCTTCGGCCGTGCGCGGGTTGCGGGGCGGGCTGGTGCTCATCGCGAGGCTGCTTCCGTCACGAAGGTCGATCCGTAGCACCGTGACGGTATCACCCTTTCCGGTTGCCGAAACGCCGAGAGCCATCCCCGTTCGCGCGAGCCGGCGAGACGGGCGCTGGCGCGTCGGCTGCAGCTGAGTGAGCTCCACCCCGGCGGCGCCGTCAGCGGCGCAGGCCGATGACCCACCGCTCGGCGCTTACAATGCCGACATCAGTGAGAGCTCGATCTCCGGCATCTCGTCCGGGGCCTTCATGGCGGTGCAGTTCGCAACCGCTTGGTCCGACGTCGTTAAAGGCGTCGGGATCATCGCGGGCGGTCCCTATTACTGCGCGCAAGCTACTGCGCTCGGCGGGCTCACCGGCGCCGATCAGAACTTTACGGCAATCGGCACGGTCGCAGGACCGAGTTTCAGCGACGCGGGATTGAGCCCGGCGACAAGCTATGCGTACGAGGTGACCGCCAATGCCGGCGGTAGTGAGGGACCTGCCTCCGCGGTCGTCACGGCCACGACACTGCCGGTGCCGCCGCGTTGCCCGGCTCCCGGCAGCTGCCCCGTCGCGCGCTGAAGCGGAAGCTGTGTAAACCAGCAGTGCTAGCCCTTTATCGCACGGGCAACGGCTACCAGCGTCGCATCGCAGCCGGGACCGCCGACGATCGACAGGCCGACCGGCAGGCCGTCGACCGTGGTGCCCGGGATGCTGACTTGCGGCACCCCGGTCAGTCCGCCGTGGCAGCATAGGTATAGGAGCCCGTCGCGCTGTGGGCCCGCGATCGACAGTGGCTCGCCGCGCTTGGGAGCCGGGAACGGCGTCGTCGGCAGGCATAGAATGGTCCCGGGCGGCAGCAGATAGCGCATCCGCCCGCGCGCCTCGCGCCGGACCAGTTGCGCCCAGTCGCGCTCGCTCTGCGGGATCATCGAACCGAGCAAAAGGGCGCGCGCGACGCTGAACGCGAAGCGCGGGTTGTCGCGCTCGATCCATTCCTTGAAGGTGAGCCAGGCTTCGTAGGGCTGCAGGGTGCGCTGCGCCCGCGCCCATTGAGTAATCCCTGGCTGCGCCATCACCTCCTCGCGGGTGTCGCCGATCAGCTCACGCAGCCGCTCCACCATCGGCTGCAACGCAGCGCCGACCTCGGGCTCGGCAAAGGCGAAGGCATCGACCGCGATGATCAGCCGTGCCGGCAAGTTTGTCGGGATCGACTCGTCGAGCATGACGCTCGACACCCTTGCAAAGGTGTCACTGTCGCGGGCGAACCAGCCCGTCGTGTCGGAACTCGGCGCTTGCGGCATCATGCCCGAGACGTCGAGCCGTCCATGCGTCGGCCGGATGCCGTAGAGACCGCAGAAGCTCGCCGGCACCCGCACCGAGCCGCCGGTGTCGGTCCCGAGAGCCGTGTCGCAGAGCCCGGCGGCGACGGCGGCGGCCGAGCCCGAGGAGGAGCCGCCCGGCACCCGGTCCGGCGCTCGGCTGTTGATCGGGGTACCGTAGAACGCGTTTTCCCCGACGATCCCGAGCGACACTTCGTCGGTGATCGTCTTGCCGATCAACGTCGCACCGGCATCGAGCAAACGTTGCACCGCCCAGGCATGGCGCGTCGGAATCGGGTTCGACCGCGCCCAATCGGGGTTGCCGCCTCCGGTCGGGTACCCCGCGACGTCGAACAAGTCCTTGGCGGCAAAGGTCTGCCCGGAAAGCTGTCCGCCCTGCCGCCCTTCGATCTCGACACGCGGACCGGGCACGAAGGCGTTGATATCGTTCGGCATGAAGGCCTCGGTCTGTTCAAGAAGTTGTAACGCGATCCCTGACGGCGGCCGCCCGACGAGCGAGTGCGCCCAATGCCTCGGTCATCGGTGTCGGGACACCGAGTCGTGAGCCGATCTCGACGACTGCATCGACGAGCCCGCCCAGTTCGAGGACGCGACCGGCCTCGTAATCTTGCAGCATCGAGGTTCGGAAAGCGCCGAGTTCGGCGTTGACCGCAAAGCGCTTCTCGATGTCCATCCCCGAGGGGGCACCAACCGCTGCTGCGACTGCCGCAACTTCGCGCATCGAGGCTAGCGCGATCCGACCGAGACCGGGGTCGTTCATCAGCTCGTCGATCCGCGCGCGGGCGATGGCCGAGAGTGGGTTAAAGGCGGCGTTGCCGATCAGCTTGGTCCAGATCTCGGCGCGAATGTTGTCGGTAACGGTGACGTTGAACCCGGCCTGGCGAAGCGCCGCGGCGACCCGCTCGGTCCGCTCGCCGGGTGGCCCGCCGGGTTCGCCGAGGACGAATTTGTTGCCGCTGGTCCACCGTGCGACGCCGGGTGCGACGCGGGCGACACCCATATAGACGACGGAGCCGATGACAGATCGAGCCGGCAGGGCCGCCAACAATGTGCCGTCCGGATCAACCGCAGCGATCCGCTGTCCCCCAAGAGGACCGTCTTGACCGTCGAAGTACCACCACGGGATGCCGTTGATGGGCGGCAATAGTACCGTATGCGGTCCGATCAGCGGGGCCAGCGTGGTGAGGGCGGCAGGCCAGTCCTGCGCCTTCATCGTGCCGATCACCAGATCCTGCGGTCCAATTTCGGATGGATTATCGGTGACTTCAAGCCGGACGGTCCCGCCGCCGTCCCATTTGTCGACGCGCAACCCGTCGCGCCGGATCGCCGTCACAGCTTCGCCCCGCGCGACGAGCTTTGGCGAAAATCCGGCGCGGGCCAGCGAGAACACGACCGCGCTGCCTATGGCGCCGGCACCGACAATTGTGATCGAAAGGGCATCCGTCATGGTATTCACATTATCTCTTCACTTGTCGGGCGCGGCGATATGCTGGTGCAAATCTTCGAGGTCCAGACTCCCGAAGAGGCTGCTGCGTTGATCCGGCTGGGGGTCGATCATATCGGGGTACTCGTCGGCGATGGTGCATTCCCGCGCGAGCTCTCGATTACCCAGACCAATGCGATATTCGCCGCCGTACCTGCCGGTCATAAGCGCGTCGCGTTGTCGCTCTCTGCAGACCTCGAACAGGTCGCTCGGGTAGTTGGGGAAACAAAGCCCGACATCGTTCAAGTGCAGGCAGAGGTCGATGACTTCTCGGTAGATATGACGCGGGCGCTCAAGGCACGCTTTCCCCAGACCCCAATCATCCGGGCGATCCCGGTTATCGACGAGACGAGCATCGACACCGCGGCATCGTATCGGGGTGCCGCCGATTTTCTGCTGCTCGACAGCTACGACCTCGAGAAACGGCAGTTCGGGGCGCTCGGCCGGGTCCACGATTGGAGCCTCAGCCGCCGCATTGTCGACGAGGTCGGTATCCCGGTCATCCTCGCCGGCGGGCTTGGTCCGGAGAATGTCGCTGCAGCGATCGCCGCGGTCTGCCCGGCCGCCGTCGATTCGAAGACCAAGACCGATCGGCCGGACGGGAGCGGCAAGGACCTCGAGAAAGTGAAAGCCTTCGTCGCCGCGGCAAAGCTCACCACGTGAACGCCGTCGCCCTAAGCTCGACAACACCATTGTTTTGAATGACGCCCAGCAGCCGCAGCCGGCACGAGAACCCCGGCGCGCAGCCCTTGTCATCGTCGGATTTCGCGATGAATGCGGGATCATAGATGAGGGGCTTGCCGGCATCGGTTGGATGCGACGGCAGGGTGAACGTCGCTGTTCCTCCGCCGACCGTCTGCTGCGCGGCAGCTGGCGACGCACCGATTGCCGCCGCGACGAGCGCGACAGCCGGGGACCAACGCTGCCTCACGAAATTTGGGCTCAGAGCGCCTTCAGCATCGCCTCGGCGCTGGAGACGTCGAACTGACCCGGCTGCTCGACGTTGAGCGCCTTGACGATGCCGTTCTCGACCAGCATCGAATAACGCTGCGAGCGCATGCCCATGCCTTCCTTGACGCGGTCGAGCTCGAGCCCGATCGCCCGCGTAAAATCGCCGCTGCCGTCGCCCAGCATGACGACCTTGTCGTCGGCCCCTCGCTCCTTGCCCCAAGCGTTCATGACAAAGTGGTCGTTGGCCGCGAGGCAAGCGACCGTGTCGACCCCCTTGGCCTTGAGCTCGGCCACATGCGTGACATAGCCCGGCAGATGGCGCTCGGAGCAGGTCCGCGTATAGGCACCCGGAAGCCCGAACAGGACGACCTTTTTGCCGCTGAAGAACTCCTCTGTGGTGACCGCCTTGACTCCGTCCGGGGTCACATAGCGCAGGGTCACCGAGGGTATTTTGTCGCCTACCTTGATCGTCATGGATTTGGCTCCTTCATGCTTGATCGATGCGGAACACAGCCTTGCCGGCGATATGCCGGTCGCGCAGTTCGGGACCGATTTTGGATAAGTCACGCCAGCTGTGCTGAGCGAGCACCGGTTTCAGCGAGCCGTCGCCGACGAGCGCCGCCAGCAATGCCAGATCGGGTGCAAACCGGTCCTCGGCCTCGGAGGTGAAATAGGAAAAGCTCTGGATCCGGGCATTCGGGTGCTCGGCGAAGTCGCGGAAGCTGACCGAGGTCGGCTCGCCGGACGAATTGCCGAAGATGACGATCGTGCCCCTCGCCTCGATGCGCGCGATTGCCGCGGCGAGCGAAGCACCGCCGGCGGATTCGAGGATCAGCGCAAACGGCCCTTTCGCTCGGTCAATGCCTTCGACGATTTCGACAGCACCACGCAGATGGCGGCCGCGCTCCGGCCCCCCAACGATGGCGGTAACGCGGGCGCCCGATCGCGCAGCGATCTGGACTGCCATATGCCCGACGCCGCCGGCCGCCCCGGTGATCAGTACCCGCTTGCCGAGAAGCGGCGCGCCGTGCCGCAAGGTACGCAGCGCGGTCAGACCGGCGACCGGCAAGGCTGCAGCTTCTTCGAAGCGGACGTTGTGCGGCAGTGCTGCCATGCGATGCCCCGGCACGGCCGCGCGCTCTGCCCAGCCGGCATTATCGGTCAGTGCGACGACGCGCGTGCCGGCCTTAGGCCCGCTGCGGTCGGCCGCCTGCTTCAGCACCACCCCGCTGATGTCCTGGCCGGGCCGCCAGCCTTCGGGGCGGCTCTGAAACAGCCGCAATTCGCCGCGATTGAGCGAGAAGGCGCGCACCTCCACCAGCGCCTCGTCGGACGCCGGCTGAGGCTCGGCAACCTCGCGCAATTCGACCGGGGCACTACCGCCGGGAGTGTTGACGACGGCGAGCATGCGCCTCTCGCGCCTCAGTTGAGCCGCAGATCGACGATGTGCCTTGGGTCGGGCTTCAACTCGCCCTTTTCGACCCGGCTGACGATGTCGGTCAGGATCTTGTTGGTCGGTGCGGGGATACCGACCTCCTCGCCCTTGCGGACAACAAAGCCGTTGAGAAACTGGATCTCGGTGCGGCGCCCCTTGAACATGTCCTGGCCGGTCGACGGGCGATGCTCGCCGCCGCCTGGCCGGTTGGCCTCGGCCAGACGGTGCTCGTCAATTTCCTTGGTCGCGGCCGCGTCGCCTTCGCCGGCGCGGGCGATAGTCTCCGGGTCCATGTGGCTGACTTCGTCGAAGGTGTAGCCGAGCGCCTGGCCGACGCGGATCGCTTCGCTGCCGAGCCGGGTCGAGAAATGGCGGATCGCGTCGTTCTTGATCATGTCGCGAGAGATCAGCCCGGTGCAGGCCGACAGCCCGTTGCCCATGACGTTGGTGACGAGCTTCGACCAGCGCTCGCCCCATAAATTCTCGGTCACCATCGCGCTGTCGGCGTAGCCGACGAGCCGGCAGACCTCCTTGGCTCGGTCGGTGACCCGGCCATGCACCTCGCCGACGCGGAACACGGTGTGGCGCGAGCCCGATTTGCCCGCGGCCCGGCGCACCTGGCCCGGCGCATGCAGCTCGACCGTGATCGAGCTGGCGATCGAGCCCAGGGTTTTGCCCCAGCCGACGATGCCGGCGATCGTCTCCTCGTTCATGCAATTCTGCAACGAGACGACGTATCCGCCCGGGGCCAGGTACTGCTTGATCATCGCTGTCGCCCAGGCGGTGTCGTAGGACTTCATGCAGACAAAGGCGATGTCGATCCGCGCCTCTTTGCTCAGCTGCTGCGCCTCGGTCAGATGCAGCGCGCGCGGCCTGACCGTGAACGGCTCGACATCGCGGATATGGGTGATCCTCAGACCGTCCTTGCGGATGGCGTCCACGTTTTCCGGCCACGGATCGATGTAGGTCACGTCCTCGCCGGCCTGCACCATATGGGCCCCGGCATAACCGCCGACCGCTCCCGCGCCGACGATCGCTATCTTCTTCTTTGCCATCACGTCTTCTCCCGTATCAACTTCGCGGCACGGCTCGCCGCGGGTTCCGAGGCAGATCCTAGTACGGCGGACATCCCGCGTCATCTTATCGGTTCGGTCCTGCGGGTTTTCGTGGCCGCGCGCGGCGGCGCGTGGCGGGCGTGGTGCGGCGCCTCCGCGGTTTGCCGCGCCGCGCCGATGGGCGCCGCGGAGCTCTCGTCGCGAGGCGCCAGTCGACGGCCATGCCGATCGGGATCGCGGCGATGCCGAGCGCCATCGCAGCACTAGCGACGCGCGCGAGCCCCTCCGTCTCGGTGGCGACCACGACGAGCGCCAGAACGAGGCCGGCGCCGAAGGTCAGCAGGGCGGTTTTGGTATAGCGCATCCGTTGCGGCCTCGAGCGGCGGCTCCGATCGTGCCGCCTTCCCGATCCGGGGTTCAATCGGGTAGAGGATGCGGGGGCAACACCAATCAGGGGAAGATGATGCTAGAACTCGAGCGCCCAGGCGACCTCATCCAGTATGTCGGCAAGGAAATCGGGATCAGCGACTGGTTTATCGTCGACCAGGCGATCATCGACAAATTCGCCGACGCGACGGGCGATCATCAATGGATCCATGTCGATGTCGAGCGCGCCAAACGCGAGATGCCGGGCGGCAAGACGATTGCCCACGGCTACCTGACATTGTCGTTGGTGCCCCGCCTCGGTCAGACGATCTACCGCGTCAAGCACCGCTCGCGCGGGCTCAACTACGGCTCGAACCGAATCCGGTTCACCGGCCAGGTGCCGGCCGGATCACGCATCCGGCTTCGCCAGAAGATCAAATCAGTCGACCCGGTCGAGGGCGGCGTGCGCATCACCTCCGAGAGCACCGTCGAGGTCGAAGGTGCTGCACGGCCTGCGCTAGTCGCCGAAATTATTAGCATGCAGTTCGATTGACGAGAAGGAGACGCGGTCGATGCCCACAGTCAAAAAGAGCAAAACGCAGAGGTGCGGCCGACCGGCCGTTTTGAACAATTTCCCAAATACAACGAATTTCGCGTTTCGGCCACAAACCGGCCGCGATGCGCACGTAGAATAGGACATGGTTTCAGAGGCTTACGAGGTCGGCCCCGATACCGCGGATCAACGAATTTTCTCCGTGCCGAAGCCACCGTAACAAGCGAATAACAACGAATTCGGCGCGGAAGAACAACGAAAATGAGTGCCGAGGCGCGGCGGTCGGCTCACCCTGCTCGGGCCTCATGCAACTCACGCAGCCGTCCCGCGGCCTCGGCGTGCCCCTGCTCGGCCGCTTTTTCGTACCAGGCGGTAGCGATCGCGAGATCCTCACCGACGCTGCGCCCGGCTCGATAAAGATCGCCCAGCCGAAACTCGGCCTCGGCCAAGCCCTGCTCGGCCGCTGCGGAGCACCAGTAAAAGGCTCCGGCCTCATCCTGGGGTGCCCCCTGGCCCCTTAGCAGCATCACGGCGAGATTGTATTGTGCATAGCGATCGCCTTGCCCGGCCGCCTGCCGGTACCACTTGACTGCTTCTTCGAGGTTGCGGACCACGCCTTCGCCGGTGCAGTACATTGCCCCGAGTTGAAATTGCGCGCCGGCATCGCCTTGCTCCGCCGCCTTGCGGAACCACAATGCGGCGGTAGCCGTGTCCCTCGGCGCGTCCCGGCCGTACAGGTGATTCCACGCGAGGATGCGCTGAGCGTCGAGATGACCCGCCGCCGCGGCTTCGCGATAGCAGCGCGCGGCCATGGTAGCGTCCCGCTCACCGGCATGCCCCTGCGCATAGAGATGGCCGAGCTGGACGAGCGCGGGGGCGTGGCCGGCTTTGGCGGCTTCGCGGAAAAGTTCTAACGCCCGAGCAAAATCCTGCGCGACCCCCTCGCCCCGCGCGTAAAGCGTGCCCAGTCCTGTTTGGCCTTCCGGGTCGCCGGCCTCGGCTGCGCGCTTTAGCCATGCCGCACCGGCTTGCGGATCGAGGAGCACCCCCTCTCCGGAGAGATAAAGGAAGGCCAGCCGAACCATGGCTATCGTCAGACCCTGCCGCGCCGCCAGACGGTACCAATTTGCCGCCTTGGCCGGATCGCGCTCGGCGCCGGTTCCTTGCAGGTGAAATGCGGCGATATTGACCTGTGCCGCCGCCAATCCCTGCTCCGCGGCCTTTTCGAACCATCTCGCGGCTTCCTCGAGCTGTCGGGGAAGCCCCTCGCCGCGCGCGTACAGGCGTCCGAGAGCGAATTGCGCCTCGGCATGTCCCGCTTCCGCCGCCGCGCGATACCATCTCGCCGCCTCGATCATGTTCGGCGCCGCGGCCTCCCCGAGCTCGTAGAAGCTGGCGAGCCTACACATCGCCGGAACATGGCTTGCCCGCGCCGCCCGACGCAGCCATGTTTCGGCGGCAGACGCGTTCCCCAACTCTTGGTCACCTTGCAGAATGAGGAGTGCAAGGTTGTACTGCGCGCGCGCAGTACCCTTCGCGGCGGCCTTCGCGAACCATTTCGCGGCCCTTTCGTCGTCCCGCTCGACACCCTGGCCGGAGAGATGCATCAACGCGAGCGCCACTTGCGCACCATCGTTCCCCTTCTCGGCGGATTTTTCGTACCAGCTCGCCGCGGCGGCCAGGTCGATCGCCACACCGTGACCGTTAGCGTAGAGAACGCCGAGACCCAGCTCGGCGGCTGCGTTGCCCTGCTCTGCGGCGAGCAGATACCAGCGCCGCGCTTCCTCATAATCCTGTTCGCAACCCAACCCGCGAGCGTACATCAACCCGGTCGTGGCCTGAGCTTCGGCCATTCCTTGTTCGGCGGCGGCTCGGCTCCAACGCAGCGCTTCTTCGCTGTCTTGGGATACATCCACGCCATTGGGAAACAAGAGCTGGCGGTTCTCCAGGGCGGCCGCTCCATACCATTTTGCGCAGCCCGACGGCCGATCACCGCTGGTCCCACCGAGATGGAGAAGGCCGAGCTGATGTTGGGCCTCTGCGTGACCCTGCTGTGCGGCCCCCAGATAAAAGCGCGCCGCATCGGCAAGGTTGGCCAGCACGCCATGCCCGCGGGCATAGAGCAGTCCTAGCCGAAAGAGCGCTTCAGGATCATCGCTCGCTGCAGCCGCCGAGGACCATTGCCTGAGCGCCGCGGCGTAGTCCCCACGCTCGTAAGCCGCGAAGCCTTGCTGTACCGGGGCTTTGGGGCAGCGCAGCCAGGGGCTGCTGAACCTGATCACGGCTCGCGCATCGCCTCGCCGACGCCGCGGATGACGCCTCGCCACATGTACATAAAGACCGAGCGGCTCCCGATCTGAATGTCGGCGGTCAGAGTCATTCCCGGCACCAGTCGGAAACTGTCCGGAACCGCCTTCAGCTTGACCTCGGTCAGGGCGATCCGCGCCTTGTAATAGGGGTCGACGGCGTTGCCGTTGTCGTCTTGAGTAAAGGCGCCTTCGCTGATCCAGCGCACTGTCCCCGACGCGGTCCCGTGCTCGACGAACTGAAACGGCTCGAGCTTCAAGGTGGCTTTGTCGCCGGGCCGGCAGAAGCCGACATCGCGTGCCAGGATGTGCACCTCCGCCTCGACCGGAGAACGCAGTGGGGCGAGCGAGAAGAGGGGATCACCCTCTTTCAGCACCGAGCCTACGGACAGTTTTGCCAGCTTCAGGACGACAGCGTCCTCCGACGCCTCCAAGCGCACGAGGTCATGATGCCTATCCGCCTTTGCCAGTTGCTCTCGGGCATTGTCGAGCGAATTTCTGGCCGTCACCAGTTCTTGGCTTGCTTGTCCGGCCCATTGCTCGACGAAGGCGTCGCGGTTGGCAATTGTCGAGGCCAGCTGGTGCTCGCTTTCGCTAAGGCCGTTGCGGTCGAAATCGAGGTTGCGCAGGACCTCGACCCGCTGATCGGTCGCGGTGAGCAGATTGAGACGACTGCCGAACTGGCTCGCCGCCAGACTCGCCCGCATATTTTCGATCTCCTGGTTGATCTTGACCCGGTCGTCATAATGGGCGAGGTCGGCCTCGAGCTTGCGAATCGTCGCCTGGTTCTGCGCGATCTGCTCGTTGTAGGCGAGCAGCTGCGCCTCGAACTGCGCTTTGCGCTGCAGGTAGTAGGCCTTCTGAAGCGCCATGTAAGCGCCTTGCGGCGTCGTGCCAGCAGGCGGATCGAAGTTTTCGTGTGCGAGCTCAGCCTGGGCTCGGGCGATCTGCGCCTCAAGGCTGGCAATTTGGAGCGTCAGCGCGCTGACATCGGCGGCCGTGAACGTCGGATCGAGCGTTGCCAAGAGGCGGCCGCCCTTTACCATCTCGCCTTCCTGAACATCGAGGGTTTTGATGATCGAGGGATCGAGTGCCTGAAGGACGATCGTCGGCTCGGTCGTGACGATCTGGCCGGCGGAGGATGTCACCACCCGGTCCATCTGCATCACTACGCTGACCACCAGCATTGCGACGAACAGCCCGGCGAGCACGTGCAGGGTCAGACGCAACTGCGCCGGCTCGGAGCCCTCGCGGATCTCTGAGGTTTCGGATTGAAAGATCCGGATCAGCGCATCGGGCGACGGCTCACGCCGCGTTGCCGGCGCGAAGCGAAACAAGCCCATGAAACGGCCTTGGTTGGAGATGCTGGTTTTGCTGGTGCCAGAGCCCGCGATAGATATCGCAGCGCTCGAGCAGCTCGTCGTGCCGGCCGACGTCGTAGACCCGGCCGCGGTCGAGCACGAGGATCGCATCGGCCGGCACCAGCACCGACAGGCGGTGAGAGATGATGACGAGGGTGCGGGTTTTGGCAATGCGCAGCAGATTGGCGTTGACGATCGCCTCGCTTTCCGCGTCGAGCGAGCTCGTCGCCTCGTCGAGGATCAGAATCCGCGGATCCCCGAGGAGGGCCCGCGCGATTGCCAGACGCTGGCGCTGACCGCCGGACAGGTTGGTCGAGCCTTCCTGGATGTGGGTCTCGTAGCCGCGCGGCAGATGCTCGATAAACTCTTCCGCGCCGGCCAGCCGCGCCGCATAGACTATATCCTCGAAACTCGCGTCCGGCTTTGCCGCAGCGATCGAATTGCGGATCGTGCCGCTGAACAGAAAGCATTCCTGCGGCACCACGCCGAGGCTCGACCGGAGGTGGTCGACGTCGATTTCCCGCAAGTCGTTGCCGTCGATCTTGATCAGCCCCTCGTAATTGCTGTCCAGCATCTGCAGCAGGCGCGCCACGGTGGTCTTGCCCGAACCGCTGCGCCCCATGATGCCGAGAATTGTTCCCTCCGGAACAGTGAACGAAACCCCGTCGAGCGCCGGCTTGGCCGCGCCGCGATAACAGAAGCGCACATCCTCGAACTCGATGCGGCCTTTGAGCGGCGTGCGGATGCCGGCCCGCGACCGGCCCTCTTCGGCGGGCTGGTTGACGAGCGCCGCGATGCTTTTGACCGCTAGCTGCGCCTCGTCGTACTGCTCGAGCAGATGTGACAGCTGGATCAGCGGGGAGGCGATCCGCTGCGTCAGCATCATGAAGGCGACGATT